>Ga0307425_1000169_pt1 | contig 39646 bp, 39 predicted proteins | sample SalMarWE160330MG_FD_202152 | JGI IMG/M metagenome (GOLD analysis project Ga0307425, IMG submission 202152) | Salt marsh sediment microbial communities from the Plum Island Ecosystem LTER, Massachusetts, United States - WE1603-30 | ecosystem: Environmental > Aquatic > Marine > Intertidal zone >... | reverse complement strand
CGGAGGCTGCTCCATAGGAGGTGTAAAGCACGCGGTATTGCGGAAGCGCCCGTGAGTAAACTACGGCGCAGATTGTGAGCACCAGTAGGATAAGGCTGAGATGCAACAAGGCGGACAGCTTCTCAGTGCGTGACTGGCCCCAGCCAAAGGCAGCGAACGCCAGCATGATGATCGTCATCAACAGAACAACCGTCCATCCACTCAACGGCACGAAATGCAGATCCGCGCCCGGTAACCACGAGAACAGCCCCGCCCAGTAATGGAGCGCCGAAACAAGCAGGCGGATGCACAGGATCACGCCCGCGCCCAGAATGGGAATGTAACCAAGCAGGTAGAACGCGACTCCAAGCAAGACGACCAAAGACGCCAGCGGAATGGCGACAAGATTGCTCAACAGGCCCCAGGGCGAGAACTGGTTGAAGTAGTAGATCAGCAGTGGAAAGACCATTAGCTGCGCGCCGGCGGTTCCGGCCAGCACCGCCAGAATACCGCGCCACCGGCGGTGGAAGCGCCCGAAATGGGGATAAAAGACTTTGAGCGCAAGTATGAGGCCAAGGGTGGCGGCGAAGGTGAGCTGGAAACTCACGGAGAACGCTTCGTAGGGCTTAATGAGCAGCAGGATGATGCCCGCCTGCCCCAGCAGATTCAGCCCCTCGGTTTCATAGTAGAGGTAGTGGGCGATGAGAACAAGGATGCTGATAACGAAGGCGCGGCGGATGGAAGGCTCAAAGCCGGTGAGCACCGCGTAGGTCATTATGACGGTGAAGATGGCGGAGTACTTGAGGATGTTTATGATGCGGCCAGCAGGGGTGAGCGGGGATTCCATGCGGAGAAACAGCAGGCTCACGAGCAGGAAGAGCAGCGATACTTGCGAGCCGGAGACCACCAGCAGGTGAGTAAGGCCGGCGGCGCGGAAGGTCTCCTTCAGCTCGCGGGGGAAGTAGATGACGCTGTCGCCAATCAGGAGGCCGAGAAAAACCTCCCGCTGGGGGCTGTTCAGTGCAGCGCTCGCGCGGTCCGTCAGCTCCTTGCGCAGGTGGTACAAGAATCGCGCCCAGGCTCCCTCCGGCTCCGCTTGCTCGATGAATGTCTCCGCGGGTGCGACTATCTCGTGGGTCACGCCAAAGGGCTCAAGGTAGGCGCGCATGGAGAAGCCGCCACGATTCCTGGATTCAGCCGCCCGCTGGAACTGGCCGCGCAGGCGGATGCGGTACTGGTAGGACACGGGCAGGTCTCGCCCGCCCCGCACGTACACATAGACGCGCCCCAGGCCTCGGCGCTCACGCAGCACGACTTTGCTGGTGCTCATCTCCGTCACCCGCATGAAGAAGCTTATCCCGTTTTCACTGAGGCGCGGGACGGTGTCCACCAGGCCGATGGCTTCTACATCTTCACCTTCAAAGATCACCAGAGGCGAGGAAGATGCGAGCTGGCGCACGTAGGTTGAGTAAGCGAAGCCGCCCGCAGCGATGAGCAGCAGAAACAGCGCCATCCTGAAGCCACGCGATAGAGTGCGCAACCAGAAGGAGAGTACAAACAGGCCAAAGAGCAGCGGCAGCACCAGCAAGACCGGCCACAGGGTCATGCCGTTCCCTGGGACCAGCCGCGAGGCGTGGATGGAAGCGAGAAAGACCAGAAACAAGGCGAAGTAGATGTGACGGCTCAGTAATGTCCAGATGCCAGCCAATGATTGTTCCCGGATGCAGGTTTAGCTGTTAACCAGGTGGTTCAACAGCCAGGCAATCATTATTTCGTCAAGCCCTTCTTGAGCTAGCAGCAGGTCGGTTCCATGCATCGTGCCGGCGTAAACCTTCAGCTTGATCGGGCTTGCGAGGGTCGCCGCCTGCTTGAGCTTCTGGCAGCTCTCGCACGAGTACTTGTCGCCCTCGGATGTTATGAGAAACAAAGCACGCGTGCTGAAGCCGGTGGTGTACGGAAGCACTTCCAGCCCCCGGTAATTCAATCCGGGCGAGAGCATTATCACGGTGCGCACAGTCTTGTCCTCGGCGGCGTACTGGAAGGCCAGATTCGCTCCAATAGAAGCGCCAACCACCGCCAACCGCCCGCCATTGATGTCCTTGCGGGACTTGAGGTACTTCGCCGCGGCCTCCACATCGCGGATCACCGCGGCGTAATCCGCGTCAGTGAAACTCTTGTAGTCGCGCTCCTTTCCGGAGAAATCAGTACTTCCGCCGTGCCCCCTCAGATCAAGCGCGAGTACCGCGTAGCTGTTCTTGGTGAGCTTCTCCGCGAAGGCATTCCAGGCGGACTTGCTGGAGCCAAGCTGGTGGAGGAGCAGCACGGCGGGTACGGGCTTCGCCCCCTTGGGCAGAAAGAGGTTCGCCTTTATGGTCACGCCGTCGTCCGTCTGGAACGAGATCTCGTCAGCCGCGGAAGCGATGCCCGGGGCCGCGAGAAGGGCGCAGATCAGAGCTGCAGTAACGAGAATCCACGATACCAGTTGATGCATGTTTGACCTGCCAGACGGAGCTGGAAACGTGTGGTGCATTCTAGCACAGGGATTGCGCCCGGAGGGATTCGAACCCCCAACCGGCGGATCCGAAGTCCGCTGCTCTGTCCATTAAGCTACGGGCGCTGAGATATCGTCAGACCAAGCCCGGTTCAACATCAAAGGCGGCTGGAGCACACCCGCGCATGCGCTTGAGCCACAGCAAGTATGCCATCATATCAGCGTTGTCCATTGCGAGCTTGGGCTCCGGGAAGCGCACCTCAAGCTGCGCGGCGATGCAGCATGATTGCAGGTGTTCACGGAACAGGCCGTTAATGGACACGCCACCGCTGACAGATAGGAGTTTTACGCCGGTCGTTTGAGCGGCCGCGAGCACCTTCGCGGCTATGGACTCCCAGACGCTGCGCAACAAGGACGCGGAGAACTCCCGTTGGAACTCAACGCCACCGCTTTCATTGGCTGCGATCATCCTCACCGCCGCAGTCTTGAGGCCGGAGTAGCTGAAGTTCAAGTCCCCGCTATCCAGCATCGGAACCGGCAGCGACAAGACGGGCGAGACGGGTTTGTCGCCAAACTCGCGCGCCATCCGCTCCAGCACTGCACCCCCGGGGTAGCCCAAGCCCAGGCGCTGGGCGACCTTGTCAAACAACTCGCCAGCGGCGTCATCCAGCGTTTCACCCAGAACCTCCATCTCGCCAACCCCCCGGACCAGATAGAGGATGGTGTTGCCGCCGGAAACGACCAGCCCCAAGAAGGGGAAGGGGATGCGCTCAAGCGGACTACCGAAGAATGGCGAGTACAGGTGCCCTTCCAGATGGTTCAGCCCGTGGAGGTCAGCATTCAGCGCGGCTGACAGTCCACGGACGAAGGCAACGCCTGCCAGCAGGCAGCCGGGCAGCCCCGGCCCGCGGGTGACGCCGACTGCTTCCACTGCGCCCAGCGCATCCAGATGAGCCGAGCGAAGCTCCGAAAGCAACACCGGCAGGTTAGTCAAGTGCTCACGCGCCGCAATCTCCGGCACCACTCCGCCAAAGTCGGCGTGCAGTTCCACCGAAGAGGACAGCGCGGACCAGACCACTGAGCCATCCGGCTCCAGTAGCGCCAGGCCGGTGTCGTCAAAGGAGGTTTCGACCGCCAGCAGCGTCTTCTTCGCGCTCACCTTCTATCTCCTTTATGTCAAAGGCCGTGGCATCCGGATATGAAAGGCCGGAAGCACCGCAGACCGGGCACTCGTGCGGCAGCGGCTGCCCCGTGGGGTTGTGCCATATCTCCACGAAGCCCCCTTCCGGAAGGGGGATAGCGCCTGTGTGGCCGCAGGATGCGCAGTGAATCGACAGCGGCTCCAGCTCAAAATGCAGGCCAGGCCGCCCGATGCCGTGCGCATCGGCAACCTCCGCGAATAGGAACAGCAGGGTTTCCTGATGCACCCCTGCGAGCGGTCCGACCCTGAGCACGATGCGGGTAACTTCAGCGAGCCCGTTAGCCTCGGCAGAGTCTCTGCATATCTCGGCTATGGAGCACGCCAGGCTGTACTCATGCATCGGCTACAGCCGCGGCAGCGGACGATGGTGCAGCTCAATGTCACTCTCGGCGTCAACCTCACCGAACTGAGTCCAGATACGGGCGTGGCCGCGCACCTTCATCACCGACACATGGTCGGTGAACTGGGCGATGAGAACTTCGCCCCGCTCGAGCTTCTCGGAGTGAAGGAACTTAGTCTCTTCACCGCGAGTAAGGCCAGCGACACTCACGCCGCTTTCCATCGCCTTGATAACAACATAGTCCTGCAAGAGGTCGAGATCCATAGGGGGGTTATTCCTCCTCTAAACTAAGAAACAAAGAACAACAGGACGAGAATGATACCACTTTATGGTAGGGCTTACAATCCTGGATACTGCTGCTCGTAGTACTCCTTGAACTTGCCCTCGCGCACTGCCCTCCACCAGGTTTCGTTCTCTTTATACCAGTAGACTGTGCGGAGCAACCCATCCTCCAACCCGGTGCGCTCCGCAAAACCCAGCTCCGAGCGAATCCTCGTGTCGTCAATGCTGTAGGCGAAGTCGTGGCCGGGTCGGTCCGGCACGAAGGTGAGGCAGTCTTCGTCCAGCCTGAGAATGCGCAGAACCTCGCGTGCGAACTCCAGGTTGGGAATCAGGCCGGTGCCGGCTATGTTGTAGGCCTTGCCGACCTCGCCTTGCTCCGCCAGCAGCAGCAGCGCCCGGCAGGTGTCCTCCACATACAGCCAGTCGCGCATCTGCTCGCCTTTCCCGTAAACCGGCACCTGGCCGCCGGTGAGCAGATTGGTCGCCATCAGCGGAAGGAACTTCTCGGGGTGCTGATAAGAACCGTAATTGTTGGTGGGGCGGGCAATTACCACGGGGAACTCAAAGGAGTTCGACGCCGCCTGGCAGAGCAAATCCGCCGCAGCCTTGGTCGCGGAATAAGGGTTGCCGGGACGGAAAGGAGCGTCCTCGCCCAGCTTGACGCCACTATCGCGCGGCGTGGGACCGTAGACTTCATCCGTGCTTACATAGACGAACTTCTTCACGCCCGCCGCGCGGCAAATGTCAATCAGGGCGGAAGTGCCTTCTATGTTGGTGCGCAAGAACGGGCGCACATCTTTGAGCGACCGGTCCACGTGGGTTTCGGCCGCGAGGTGAAAGACGAAGTCTATCTCCGTGCGGCTCCAAAGCCGCTCCAGCACTGAAGGCTCGGCTATATCGCCGTGGATGAAAACGTAGTTGTCGCCGACTTCCACGCCGGCAAGGTTACTCAGGTTACCGGCATAGGTGAGTTTGTCCACATTCACCACGGTCCAGTCCGGGCGCTCCTTGCGCAGAAAGCGCACGAGATTCGCGCCGATAAAGCCGGCGCCGCCGGTAACTAGCGCAGTTGCCACGATGCCACCTCGGTTTTCATCAACGTCCGATATTAGCATAGAAGCTCTCTCCAGCCAGGCGCTTATCCGGTGTCACGCCAAAGGACTGCAGGACGGTGGCCCCGACATCAGCGAAGGAGCTTCGCGTACCCAGATCACAGCCGGCGCTTTCACTAGCGGCGCGGGGGAAAACCAGCAGTGGCACATACTCCCGTGAGTGATCGGTGGAGGAGGTAGTCGGGTCATTGCCGTGGTCAGCGGTGATTATCACGAGGTCGAGGGCGCTCCAGTCCGCAACGAACCCGGCGAGCCAGCCGTCAAACCACTCCAGCTCAGCGGCGTAGCCCTTCATGTCGTTGCGGTGGCCGTAGAGCATGTCAAAGTCAATGAAGTTCGCAAAGACCAAACCGGACTCGCCGCTGCGCTTCAGTTCATGCAAAGCGTCGCCCGTCGCCCGCGAATTTGTAGTGTGGAGGCTGCGGCTGAATCCCCTGCCAGCGAAGATGTCCTCCAGCTTGCCCACGAGTGTTACGGGAATCCCTGCATCGGTGAGGGCGTCCAGGCAGTTGTATGGAGGCGGCAGGCCGAAATCACGGCGGCCCTCGGTGCGCTTGAAGCCCTGTTCAGGCGTGCCGGTAAACGGGCGGGCAATCACTCGATCAACTTCGAACTCACCGTGGGTGAGTTCTCGCGCAATGCGACAGACTCTGTTGAGCTCCTCTGGCGAAACGATGTCCTCGTGGGCAGCCACCTGAAACACCGAGTCTGCACTGGTGTAGATAATCACCTTTCCAGTTTTCAGGTGCTCTGCGCCAAGCTCGGCGATAATCTCGGTTCCCGAAGCCGGCTGGTTGCCCAGCACGCCGCGCCCGATGCGCCGCGAGAACTCATCAATGAGCTCTGCTGGAAATCCATTGGGATAAGTCTTGGGAGCCGTTTCACGGATGATGCCCATTAGCTCCCAGTGGCCGGTGGTCGTGTCCTTCGCGGCGCCGGCAGGTTGCAGCTTACCGAAGTGCGCCGCCGGCTGAGCAACCGGAGGAAGCAGATCAGGCTCGGCGAGGATGTTCCCGAGGCCTAGGCGCGTCAGCTCGACGAGCCTCGGCTTCGCCTGCTCGAGGATATGCTGCAGAGTGGCGCTACCCGCGTCGCTAAAGCGTTCGGCGTCGGGCGCAGCGCCAATGCCGACACTGTCCATCACCAGAAGAAAAACACGGTTGAAAGAGCTCATGCCCACGCCCCAGCTTCGCGCATTATACTCCAGCGCGCAGCCCGCTCTGGTAGAATAGCGGCAACCAACTGATGGAGCGAACCATGGATCCACTCGTCGGCATCATTCTCGGCAGCAAGTCGGACCTCCCGCACACTAAGCAGTGCACCGACACGCTGGACGAGTTCGGCGTGCCCTACCGCATCGTCATCGCCTCGGCCCACCGCTCGCCTAACGTGCTGCGCGAGAAGCTCAAGGAGCTAGAAGCATCGGTGGGGGTATTCATCGCGTTTGCGGGAATGTCGGCGCACTTGCCCGGCGTGGTCGCCAGCCAGACCATCAAGCCGGTCGTCGGCGTGCCGGTTTCGGTATCGCTCATGGGGCTGGACGCCCTGCTGTCCATCGTGCAGATGCCATCGGGAGTGCCGGTGGCAGCGATGGCGATTGACGGTGCGCGCAATGCGGCCATCTATTCAATCGGCATACTCGCACCTACCGAAGCGGGAAAGAAGCTGAAGCTCGGCGACAAGTTGACGCAGATGCGCAATAAGAAAGAGGCGGAGTATGAGATGCTGAACAAGACCGGCCAGGGAAAGATCAAAGTCTGATTTCAAAACCGGACAGCCTCGCGGGGAAGCTGTCCAGCGCCTCTTCCTCTATGCCGGTGACGCTGGCGTGAGGCGGGCCCGCGCGAAGCGCCGCCACTAACTCGGCAAGCCGACCTTCATCTTCAGACTGAGCCACAACCTCAACAGTGCCGTCCAGGCGGTTGCGCACAAAACCGTCAATTCCCAGGCGGTTGGCGGTACGGCGGACGAAATACCGGTAGCCCACATCCTGGACTACGCCTGAAACAACGTAGCGTTTAGTTACCATGCGGCACTACCTCCAGAGCATTCCTGCTGCAGAGCCAGATGCAGCTTTACGGCGTCCACCGCCTCGCGCACATCATGCACCCTAAGCAAGTCTACTCCCTGCCTCAGAAGCAGTGTGTTCACCGCAACCGTCCCGGCAAGCCTTTCCGTAGCGTCGTGGCCCAGCAGCTTCCCCAGAAAGGACTTCCGCGAGACCCCATAAAGCAGCGGGCGATTCGCCACGCGGAGCCTTCCAGCGTGGGCGATGAGCGCAAGGTTGTCCGACAGCCGCTTGCCGAATCCAATGCCAGGATCCAGCACCACATGCTCCGGCGCGATTCCAGCCTGGCCCAGCACGTCTAAACGCTCCTCCAAGAAGGCACGAATCTCGGCGACCGGATCGCTGTAACGCGGGCAATGCTGCATGTCGCGGGGCGTGCCTAGCATGTGTACCAGCACATAGCCGCTGCCACTTTCCGCCACTATAGGAAGCAGCTCAGGATCAAGCCGCCCCGCCGAGATGTCGTTGACGATGGCCGCGCCGGCCGCCAGGGCTTCGGCAGCGACTCGTCCCTTATACGTATCAATGGAAACAACCGCCGCGGGATGGCGGGCCTTGAGTTCCGTGATGACCGGAAGGACACGGCCAAGCTCCTCTTCCGCGCTCAAGGGCTCACTTCCCGGCCGGCTGCTCTCGCCGCCAACATCAATGATCCCCGCCCCCTGCCGCAGCATCTCTTCGGCGTGCACGATCCCGTCAGCTACCGATGAGCTGTACAAGCCGCCATCGTAAAACGAGTCCGGCGTGACATTCAGGATGCCCATGACCAGCGGCATCTTGAGTTCCAGACTGCCGCCTTTGATGCGCCAGCTTCTAACGTCAATCCCCATGCGCCGCCGCCCAAAAAAAACGGGGACACACGATGTGTGCCCCCGCTTACAGATTCAGTTTGAAAGTGAGGCCTAGAAAACCTCTTCTGCGATTGAGTAAATCTCCACCGGCCGGTCGCTCAGTTGGTAAACACCGCTGAAGTACTTGCTGGCTTCGCGGTAGAAGAGCTGCGCGGTAACAAAGACCGAGCCGGTTACGCCGGCCGCATTCATCTCGAAGTCCTCGGTAACCGTCTCGTTGGGGCCTATGCGGTTGTCCGCAAGGACCATGTCGGTCTCCCAGTAGGGCACTTCGTCGCGGAAGTCGAAGCTGCGGCCGATACGCTTCTCATAAGTGCGCACGTCCTCAAAGAAGACGTTGCCGTCCGCATCTTCCGCACGCAGCACCAGCACCAGCTGGTGGAACGGAAGGCCGGTGGGAAGCATATGGCCCGCGCCCGAGTTGGTGATGTCAACGGTCGCAGTAATGAAGTCCTCGCTGCGCTCGGCATCCAGCGTGAGCTCCGCCGACATGCGGAGGAACTCAGGCGTGGTGCCACGGAAGTCGTGAACATGGGCGTTGCGGCGGTCGGGACCGTGTTTGGAAGTCGGCTGGCGGCCCAAGCCGAGCTCTTGCGTGGTGGGCATATGGCAGTCCTGGCAGGTCTTGTAGTTCGCGCCAGGCACGGAGTACTTGCTGCGCAGCCACTCGTTGTAAGTATCCTGCACGATGACGCCGTAGCCGTTCACTTCCTGGTGGCAGGGCGCGCACATGCGGGAGTCAATGAAAACCGACGAGTACCTGATCGTATGCGCCGAAGTCGGGGCTTCATCAAGTGGACCGAATTTCTGGATGCCGAAGCGGTGCTCGTAGGCCAGGCCGTAGTAGTGGTTGTAGAGCTCGGGGAACTTGACCTGGTCACGGTCGGTTGGCAGGCCCATGCGGCTGATGGTGTGGCAGAAGTCGCAGCTCACGCCATCCTTCACGTAATCGTTCAGGCGCTGCCAGTAGTTCAGCTGCTGGCGGATGGCGATGTCCGAGTTGGGCCATGTATCCTTGCGAACACCCAGCGTGCGATCCACCTTGCCGGAGCCGACATCTACCAAGCGCGGGATGTAGCCTTCCCCCATGGCTTTGAGGAACTCAACCAGCGGCTTGTTGCTGCTGTTGGCGATTTCCACATTGATGGCGGGCGCGTGGCAGGAGAGGCAGTCAATCTCCTCGGGCATTATGGCGCTGGCCGGAAGCTGGTCGTCGTTGCGCAATTCGCCCAGCCGGCGCATCTCCTTCACCTTCTTCTCCTGGTAGTCGTAGAACTCCCGGTATTCCGAGGAGGCCTGCTGGTAGAACATGCCACTGAAGGAACTGCCGTGGGCGGAGTACTGCCACTGCCGGTAGTAAGTGGCATGGCACAGCGAGCAGGACTCGGAGTAGTCTAGAATCGGCACGTACGGCACGTCTTGGGTCTCGATACCGTACTTGGCCATATTCTGCTCAAAGAGATCGATCCAAGGACGCTTCCATTCTTTCGGCCGCGCCTCTCCCCGCTCCTGAGCCAGAGCGCTCGCAGCAAACGCTACTAGGAGAGAAATCAGCAGGAGGACCGGAACGACCCCCCGTATGAATTTACTCCCTTTCATCAGTCGCTCCAAAAGGTGGATTACACTTGAGTTGGGTCAAAAAACAAAGCCTGTACAACAGGCAACGTAGTATACCCGTGGCACCAGCAAAAGTCAAACACGCTCGCGGGTGGCTACATATAGCATTAGACAACATCCCTGCTGCCCTGCATCAGCCGGAAAACTTCTTGCCGGCTGGCGGGATTGTGGTGGAAGATACCTCGCAGCGCCGAGGTCGTTACAATCGTTCCGCGCTTCTTCACACCGCGTATCTCCATGCAAAGATGGCGCGCCTCCAGCACCACCGCCACGCCGTGGGGTTTCATTGTCTCGTACAGCATGTCAGCCATCTGCCAGGTCAGCCTCTCCTGAATCTGCGGGCGGCGGCAGAGATGAGAGAAGGCGCGAACGATCTTGGAGATTCCGCATACGCGCCCCTTGGGGATGTAGCCGATATGCGCCTTGCCCATAAAGGGCATCAGGTGATGCTCACAGATGGAGTGGAACTCAATATCCCGCAGCAGCACCAGCTCCTGGTGTTCCTCCTGGTAGGTTGAACCTCGGATAAGTTCGTAGCTGTCTTCCTTTACGCCGCCCAGTAGGTCTTCGTACATCTGCGCCACGCGCTCGGGCGTTTTCGCCAGCCCTTCGCGCTCAGGATCTTCGCCGATCGCCAGCAGGATTTCCTTGACGGCGTGCTTAATGCGCTCAAGGTCAATGCGGCGGTTGCTCACTGCGCACCTTCTTGCGGCAGCTCCAGGCTGGATTGGGGCGAGGCGGGTGACAGGGAATCGCCGCTGCTCATTTCGCGCTCATGGTCGAAGTCGCTCATCATCTGCTTGAGTTCTTCGCCGCTCAGAGTCTCGCGTTCCACCAGCACCTCGCTGATGCGCGTGAGTATCTCGCGGTCATTGCTGATTGTTTTCTTGGCGCGCTCAAAGCACTCATCGATAATGCGCTTGACCTCGGCGTCAATGCGGGCGGCTACGTCCTCGGAGTAGTTACGGCTCTCCGCCAGCGCTTTGCCGAGGAAGATGTTCTCGTGCTTGGTGCCGAAGGTCAGCGGCCCCAGCTCTTCGCTCATTCCGTATCGCATTACCATCTCACGCGCCATGTCGGTTGAGCGCTCCAGGTCGTTCGCCGCGCCGGTGGTCACCTCATTGAACGCAAGCTGCTCCGCGGCGCGCCCGCCAAGCAGCACTGCCAGCCGATTAAGTAGCTGCTGGCGCGAATGCAGAAATGTGTCTTCCTCCGGGAACTGGAGCGTATAGCCGAGCGCCAAGCCGCGCGGCAGTACGGATACCTTGTGCACCGGATCGCTGCCCGGTAGCCGATACGCGACAATTGCATGCCCCAGCTCGTGGTGGGCGATGACCTTCTTTTCACGGTCGGAGATAACGCGGCTGCGCCGCTCTGGGCCAGCCACGACACGCTCAATGGCCTCATCCAGCTCGCTCATCGTGATCTGCTCCAGGCCGCGCCGGGCGGTAAGGAGTGCCGCTTCATTGGCCACATTGCGCAGGTCCGCGCCAGTGAAGCCGGAGGTGCGCTGGGCAAGCCGCTTTAGGTCCACTTCGCCGCTAATGGGCTTGTTCTTCAAGTGTATCTTCAGGATGCCTTCGCGCCCGTTGACATCGGGGTTGTCCACCACCACGCGCCGGTCAAATCTGCCGGGGCGAAGCAGCGCGGGATCCAGTATGTCGGGCCGGTTGGTCGCCGCCAGCACGATGACGCCGGAGTTAGGTTCAAACCCGTCCATCTCCACCAGAAGTTGGTTGAGCGTCTGCTCCCGCTCGTCGTGCCCGCCGCCAATGCCGCTGCCGCGGTGGCGACCGACAGCGTCAAGCTCGTCAATGAAAATGAGGCAAGGGGCGCGGCGCTTGGCTTGGTCAAACAGGTCGCGCACGCGCGCGGCGCCGACACCGACGAACATCTCCACGAAATCGCTTCCGCTAATAAAGAAGAACGGGACTTCCGCCTCACCCGCAATCGCCTTCGCCAGCAAAGTCTTGCCGCAGCCGGGCGGGCCGAGCAGGACTACTCCCTTGGGAATCTCCGCGCCCAGACGGCGGTACTTGCCGGGCTCCTTGAGGAAGTCCACAACCTCTTCCAGCTCATCAACGACTTCGTCCAGACCCGCCACGTCTTTGAAGGTGACGCGAGCGCGCTCAGGATTCATCATCCGGGCGCGGGACTTGCCGAAGGTGAAGGCCTGGGATTGGCCGCCGGACTGCATCTGGCGCGAGAAAATGAACCAGATGAGACCTATAGGGAGCAGTAGAATGAGAATCCAGATGATGAGGGTGGGATCCAGCAGTGCCGCCAGCCCTGAAGGCGTGACGAACTCGACCCGCGTACCCTTTTCCCTGGCCAGCTCCAGCAGCACCGGATACTCAGGGGGCAGGTTTGCCCTGAACCTGCCGGCAACCTCCCGGCCCTCGGAATCCGTGGTCGGCACAAACTCGCCCTCAGCATTCTCGCTGGCGCGATTAATCTTGATGCTTGCTACCTGACCGGCTTCTATTTTGGCCAGCAGCTCGGAGTAGGCGAGCTTTTCCACCCCTGTCTGGGTCATGACGGAGTAGAGACTCCAGGCCATTACGCCGAACAGGATGAGAAGCGCGATTTGGACAAAACGACTGCTCATCAGATGCGCGCAACCGGCTCACACGCCGGGCGCAAACTTAAATCATATCACAGCTAAGGCGCTGCCTTGCAGCCAAGGGCTTACCGACCGGGCGTGAACTCGCTGGTGTCCAGCTCGTCGAGAATGACACTTACTTTCTTCATATTGGACTTGAGGCCTTTGCGGGCAACGAGCACGGTGACCTTCACGCCGATATCGTACTTCTGAATCTCGGTGATGAGGTCATCAGCGCCGTTGATCTTCACTCCCTCGATTTCCAGGACCACGTCTCCCGGCTGGATACCGGCCTTGTCCGCAGCACCGCCGGCATTCACCTGCCGAACGTATGCGCCGTGGTCGACCTCAACCTTGAGCTCCTCCATGTAGTCTTTGGTCACGTCCTGCACGTACACGCCGATGCCGGGATAGGCGACTTTGCCACGCTTGATGATCTGGTCAATGCTGCCTTTGACCTCGTTGATGGGAATAGCGAAGCCAATCCCGCGGCCGTAGGGCAGAATAGCCTGGTTTACGCCAATCACCTCGCCCTTTGCGTTAAGTAGCGGTCCGCCGGAGTTGCCCTGGTTGATTGAGGCATCGGTCTGGATGAGCGTGCGCACGCGCCGCACATCCGAAGGCATGCTGAGCTCGCTTGGGTCGCGCGCCGTGGTGGATACGATTCCTTCAGTGACCGTCGCCTCCAGGCCGAAAGGAGACCCGATGGCGATTGCCGGTTCGCCGATGCGTACTTTGTCGGAATCACCTAGTACAGCCGTCGGCAGGTTCTTGGCCGAGATCTTCAAGACGGCTATATCCTTCAGATTGTCCGTCCCTACTAGTTTGGCATCGTACTCCGTACCGTCATTGAGCATGACGGTGAATCCCTCCATCTTGTCAACTACGTGTGCATTGGTAACTAAGTAACCGTCCGGGGAGACGATGAAGCCGCTGCCTACACCTTCTTGAGGAATCTGACCATAGTCCTGCGGCGTGTCCGGCACCTGGAAATCAAACCAGGGGAATTGCTGGTGGAAGCGTTTCCAGATGTCGCTCTGGTTATTGCTGTCGTTATTGCCCCCGTTGTTAGGAAGCTCCTTGAAGGGTCCACCGCCCGGGGATTCCTCCCCGCTCTTCTGAGGAATCGTTCGTGTGCGCACATGCACAACAAACGGCAGCGCCTTCTCCACAAGGTTGGCTACCCAGTAGATATTATCAGGGGTCTCTACCTCCAGTTGCGATGGACTGGTCTTGAGCGCCGCGCTCTGGGCGAAGTTGGGAGGGGTGCCAGTGACCCGCTGCACCTTGGTCAGCGCAGCCAGAGTGAAAAGGAGCAAGACCACAATCACCGCCATCAGCGCGATGGAGACATACTTCCAGACAGCTTCATTACGATTATTCATATACTTTCAACCTCCAAGGCCGACGGATACCGCCATCGCCCAAGCGCATCCGCAGTTGAGCGATTCTACTGCAAGCACCGCCACTGGTAAATGATGCGAAACAGCTGGGATTGTTCAATCGCCATGGATTCTTCATGTTCACACCTCAACCGTGCAATAATCCCGAAATGCCAGGGTAAATATCTTAGTCGCATCGCATAATATTATATGATGCATGGCTTGACAAGTTGGCGTGTCCACGCTATAATGTCAGCGTGAAAACTCAATCTGAGGTTCTGATCAATGGCTAAAGTTATCGGAATTGACCTTGGTACAACCAACTCGTGCATGGCGGTGATGGAGGCCGGCGAGGCCAAGATCATCACCAACTCCGAGGGCGGACGCACCACACCTTCGGTAGTGCACATTTCCAAGGATAGCGAGCGCGTTGTGGGTGTTGCCGCCAAGCGGCAGTTGGTCGTTCACCCGGAGAGAACCATCGCGTCCATCAAGCGCCGCATGGGTACGGATTACATAGTCAAGATTGACGACAAGGAATACACCCCCCAGGAAGTGTCGGCGATGATTCTTGCGAAACTCAAGCGCGACGCCGAGTCCTACCTGGGTGAGAAGATAACCCAGGCCGTCATCACCGTGCCGGCGTACTTCGAGGACGCGCAGAAGCGCGCTACCCGTGACGCCGGCATGATTGCCGGCCTGGAAGTGCTGCGCATCATCAATGAGCCTACCGCCGCGGCCCTGGCCTACGGGCTGGACAAGAGCGACAAGGAGCAGACCGTAATGGTCTACGACCTGGGCGGCGGCACCTTTGACGTCTCCATTCTGGAAATTGGTGAAGGCGTGTTTGAGGTCAAGGCGACCAGCGGCAACAACCGCCTGGGCGGCGATGACTTCGACCAGCGGGTGGCCGAGTGGCTCGCGGACGGCTTCCAGCAGGAGCAGGGGATTGACCTGCGCAAGGACCCGAAGGCAATGCAGCGCTTGATTGAAGGCGCCGAGAAGGCGAAGGTGGAGTTGTCCAGCTCGTCAAGCACCACCATCAGCCTGCCGTTCATCACCGCTGACGCTAGCGGCCCCAAGCATCTGGACGCAACGCTGTCACGCAGCAAGTTTGAGGAGCTGATTGACGACCTGTTGGAGAAGACCGTCGGCCCGGTCAAACAGGCGATGTCGGATGCCGGGGTTACTTCCGAGACCATTGGCCAGGTGTTGCTGGTGGGCGGCTCCACCCGCATCCCTGCAGTGCAGGAACTGGTGCACAAACTGACCGGCAAGGAGCCGAACAAAAGTGTGAACCCCGATGAGGTCGTGGCCATAGGCGCGGCCATTCAAGCCGCGGTACTCAAGGGCGAGGTAAAAGACATCCTGCTGTTGGACGTCACCCCGCTCTCGCTCGGTATTGAGACGCTGGGCGGCGTGTTTACCAAGATGATCCCGCGCAACACGACCATTCCCACGCGCAAGTCAGAGGTCTTCACCACCGCAGCGGACAACCAGACGCAGGTGGAGATTCATGTGCTACAGGGCGAGCGCGAGATGGCCTCGTACAACAAGAGCCTTGGCCGCTTCCACCTAGTAGGCCTTCCCACCGCTCCGCGCGGTATCCCGCAGATTGAAGTTACCTTTGACATTGACGCCAACGGCATTGTGAATGTCAGCGCGAAGGACCTCGCCACCAACAAGGAGCAGAAGATCACGATTACCGGCTCAACCAACTTGGGCGAGGACGACATCAGACGGATGGTCGACGAAGCAGACGGACATGCAACGGAGGACCGCAAGCGCCGGGAGGAGATTGACGCACTCAACCGCGCCGACAGCCTGGTGTACCAAACTGAGAAGACGCTGCGCGAGCACGGCGACAAGATCCCCGACTCCGACCGCACGGCAACGGAAAGGGCGTTGGAGGACTTGAAGAAGACGATTGAGGCCAAGGACATCAACGATGTGAAGGCTAAGAGCGATATTCTGCTTCAGGCCAGCTACCGCCTGGCGGAGCACATGTACCAGGACACCGGGGCCAGCCAGCAGCAAGCCGCGCCCGGGCCGTCCGAACCACAGGCTGAGCCCTCTGGAGAAGAGAGCGGCGGCGAGGATGTGGTTGACGCCGACTACAAGGAGGTTGAATAAGCAATACATGCATCAGTGCCTAAAAAGGTGTGAAATATGGTGCAGCTAACCAGGTATAGCTCCTCCCATTTCGTGGAGAACAGCTATGGCCGCTTCTACCGCGTCTTCACTCTGCCCGGAACCGTTAACGCCAAGATAGGCGCGGTTTACAAAGACGGCGTGCGCGAAGTCGTTCTTCCCAAGAAGGAAGAGGTTAAGCCAAGGAGGGTCGCTATCAAGTAGTGGTCTTTGAGGGGCCGGGCGTCTGCCCGGGCCCAAACCCCACCCCGCCATGGCAAAAGACAAGAAGAAAAACGATATGCCGCTTGAAGAGGCTGAACCTGAGGAGCAGGTCGAGACCCCTCAGCCGGAGCCTGTCGAGGAACCAGCTTGCGAAGATGCTCAAGCGGAGCTTGAGCGTGCTCAGCGCGACGCGGCGGAGAATCTTGAGCTGGCCCAACGCTTGCAGGCCGAACTCATCAACTATCGCAAGCGCGTCGAGCGAGAGCGCGAGGAATCGCGGAAGTATGCAGTTGAGAGCCTGGTGGTAAGGCTCATCCCGGTGCTTGACAGCCTGGAGCAGGCTGCGCAGATGTACGCAGACACTCCCGACAGCGCCAATCCACTGCTGGACGGGGTGCGGAGAACCAGAGACCTTATGGCGAGAGTGCTGGGCGAGCACGGTGTTGACCTCATTACCCAGGCAGGAGTTTTGTTCGATCCCAACCTGCATATGCCCTTGAGAACGCTGGAATCGGATGAGGTGGAGAGTGACACTGTCGATAGCATCTACCAGCCGGGAATCAGGATGGGCGACCGGGTCATTAGGCCCGCGACGGTCAGCCTGCTGATACCGAAGGCCTTACCCGCATCTGGTGAGAGTGAGGATGAATCCGTGGAGGAGGTTGAGTAGCAGTTGCAGGGAAAGGACCTCTACGAAGTGCTCGGGGTCAACCGGGACGCGACTGAAAAGGAAATAAAGGCGGCCTACCGCCGGCTGGCTCGTAAACACCACCCTGACGTCAATCCCGGCAGCCCTGACGCCGAGCAAAGGTTCAAGGAACTCCAGGCGGCTTACAGCGTACTGGGCGATCCGGATAAGCGCAAGCAATACGACCGCCACGGAAATGAGTTCTTCTCGCCCCGCGGCCCGTCCAAAGGGCCCGGGGTTGAGTGGGAGGAATTCGTGCGCGGCTTTGGCCAGCGCGGCACGAGGGTTAACTTCGGCGGCATTGACTTCGATGTGTTCACTGATGTGTTTGACACCGGCGGCGCCAAACCGCCGCGCGCGGAGCGGCGCCCGATTCGCGGCCGAGACGTTTACCAGTCGGTGACCGTGGATTTTCTTGAGGCTGCCAGAGGTACCACCGTCACGCTGTCTCTTCAGCGCGAAGTCCACTGTGATCGTTGTGGTGGCAATGGCGCCGAGCCAGGGTCCGGCATGTCCACCTGCCCCTCTTGCAGCGGCTCTGGCGATGTAACGCGAGGCGCTTTCGTCTTCTCGCAGAAGGTCGCCTGCCCCCAGTGCAGCGGGAAGGGCCAAGTGGCCGACAAGACCTGCATGCGGTGCCGCGGCAGCGGGCGCATGCCCAAGCAGGAGAAGATAGAGGTGAGAATCCCTGCCGGCGTGGACACCGGCAGCAAGGTGAGAGTGCCTGGCAAGGGGCTACCAGGGACGAACAGCGGGCCCTACGGTGATTTGCTGCTGAACATCTCGGTTCGCCCCCACCCTTACTTCCGGCGCGAGGCCTCAAATGTGCACGTTGAGGTGCCGGTAACGGTGACGGAAGCGGTGCTGGGAGCTGAGATTGAGATACCAACGTTGGACAAACGCGTGAGAATGAAGATCCCTCCGGGCACCGATTCGGGCCAAGAGTTCCGGCTACGTGGCAAGGGCTTCCCGCATCTCTCGCACCACGGCAGCGGCGACCTGCTGGCGAGAATCGAGATCGTCACCCCTAGCAAGGTCGACGTTAAGGGGCGTGAGCTCATGCGCGAGTTCGCCAGCGAATACCCGCAGAATCCCCGACTGAAGATGTTCGGGTTCTAACGATGAACGAGAAGGGGAAAAAGAAGCGTTCGGGCGAGCCGCTACTGACCATCAGCGCGGTGGCGGAGATGTTTGACCTTCACCAGCAAACTCTGCGCAAATACGAGGAGGAAGGCTTGATGACCCCGCGGCGGACGGCGGGAGGCACGCGGATGTTCGGCGTGGCTGAGGTCAAGCGCATCCGCACCATTGTGTCGCTATCGCGTGAGCTCGGCGTGAACATGGCGGGCGTGGCTATAGTGCTGGAGCAGCTTGACCGCATTGAGGAGATGAAGCGGCTGATGGAGCTGGTGCTGTCGCAACTGGATGATCCGCTGCGCCACCGCATAATCGCACTGCTTCAGGGAGTAGAGGAGGGGCTCGTGCCCACTAAGACGCCGGGCGGCGGGCTCATGCGCCAGCGAGGCGCCGTGAATGATCTGGGTGGTGAAGAGTGATTCCGTTCGAGAAGTTTACCGACCGCGCGAAGGAAGTACTGGAAGCTGCCCAAGAAGTGCTGCTTGACAGCAAACAGGTGCAGCTTGACACCGAGCACGTGCTCTACGGCCTACTTGCAGTGGAGGATTCGCTGGCAGCGGAAGTTCTGAAACTCGCAGGCGCGGACCCAGACCGCGCGCTTGACAAGGTCAAGCGTGTGATGCAGCAGCGCCCACAGGTGGAGACCCACGGCGGCGTGGGGCAGATATACATCACGCCCGAGACCGCGAGGCTGTTTGATGCGGCGTTTGACGAGGCCAAGCAGATGGGCGACGAGTTCATTGGCTCAGAGCACCTGCTGCTCGCGTTTTTTGAGCTGCGGGAGGGCGCGGGACACCGCCTGCTGGTATCACTGGGCCTGACTAAAGAGAAGGTGTACGCCGCACTGAAGGAAATCCGCGGACACCGCAGAGTCGACTCGGCGCAGGCGGAAGAAACCTACCAATCGCTGAAACGATTTACCATTGACCTTACGGAGAAGGCGCGGCAGGGGAAGATTGATCCGGTGATCGGCCGCGACCGCGAGACCAACCGCGTGATTGAGATACTTCTGCGCCGCCAGAAGAACAACCCGGTCCTCATCGGCGACCCCGGCGTGGGCAAGACTGCTGTGGTAGAGGGATTGGCGCTACGCATTGCGGAGAAGCGCGTGCCGGAGCCACTGCTGGACAAGCGCGTGCTGCAGCTTGATATGGCGCGGCTAATCGCCGGCAGCAAGTTCCGTGGCGAGTTTGAGGATCGGCTGAAGGCGGTGCTGGACGAGGTTGAGAAGGGCAAGCGCAATGTGATTCTCTTCATTGACGAGATGCATACGGTGGTTGGTGCAGGCGCAGCAGAAGGCGCGATGGATGCGAGCAATATCCTCAAACCCGCTCTGGCGCGCGGCGACCTCCAAGCTGTCGGCGCCACCACCATTAATGAGTTTCGCAAGTATGTGGAGAAGGACCCCGCGTTAGAGCGGCGTTTCCAGCCGGTGATGATTGGCGAGCCCACCGTGGCTGAGACCATAGAGATTCTGCGCGGCATTAGGGAACGCTATGAGAAGCACCACGGGCTCACTATCAGCGAAGAAGCGCTTCGGGCCGCGGCAACGCTATCGTCGCGTTACATCGCTGATCGCTTCCTACCCGATAAGGCGATAGACCTGATTGACGAAGGCGCGGCGAGGTGCCGCTTGCGCGCGCTTTCCGCAACCACGCAATTAAGCGAGCTCAAGAGCAAGCAAGAGGAAATTGAGCGCCAAGAGCGCGATGCTGCTGACGCTGAGAAATGGGAGGAAGCGGCTAAGTTGAAGCAGGAGCAGTTGGTGTTGCAGCAGCAGGTTGAGAACGAACGCCAGCGGTTACAGGGAACCGCCCACGAGGCCTACGTCACCGAAGAGGATATCGCTCAGATTGTGAGCGAATGGAGCGGCGTGCCGGTGTCGCGGATGACGCAAACCGAGGCCGAGCGGCTGCTGAACATGGAGCGCGAACTGGCGAAGAGCATCGTAGGTCAGGAGCAAGCGGTGCAGGCCGTCTCCGAAGTCATCAGGCGCGCGAAGAGCGGGCTGTCCGACCCCAACCGACCGCTCGGCAGCTTCATCTTCCTGGGACCTACCGGCGTAGGCAAGACGGAACTGGTGAAGGTGCTAGCTGATTACCTGTTTGGCAGCCGCGAGAGCATCGTGCGCATTGACATGAGCGAATACATGGAGAAGTACAGCGTCTCGCGACTAATCGGTGCCCCACCAGGTTATGTGGGCTATGACGAAGGCGGGCAGCTTACCGAGCAGGTGCGCCGCCGTCCGTTCTCCATCGTGCTGCTGGACGAGATCGAAAAGGCGCACCCGGATGTGTACAACATCCTGCTGCAAGTGCTGGATGATGGACGGCTCACTGACAACAAGGGCGTGACCGTCAACTTCCGCAATACGGTCATCATCATGACCAGCAACCTCGGAGGCGCAGAAATAGCCGCCATGTCCGAAGGTAAGAGCTCCGACGAGCTGGAATCGCTGTATCCGCAGATGCACGATGCGGTGTTTGAGCAACTGAAGCAGACCTTACGCCCGGAGTTTCTCAACCGCATTGACGAGATTGTCGTTTTCCATTCGCTGAACCACGTGCAGGTGAAGCAAGTCGCCCGGCTCATACTCGGCGACCTGGAAAGCAGGCTGAAGGAGCGCGACATCGCCATTGCTTACAGCGACGCTGCGCTGGACGCACTGGCGGAGAGCGGATTCAGCGCGACATTCGGCGCTCGTCCTCTCCGGAGGGCTGTGCAACGGTTCATCGCCAATCCGCTCTCGGAGAAGCTGATTGTCGGTGAAATCACGGACGGCAGCAGCGTGAAGGTTGACTACCGCGATGGCGCGTTTTCCTTTGAGGTTGCGCGGGGAGTGGGTTCTGAGTAGAATGTCCCGCCCTGAACGGGCAAGGTGTACAACATGCCACTATACGAATACAGGTGTGCCAAGTGCGATTGTGTTTTTGAGGAATTCGCGGGTTTCTCCGCGAACGGCAGCCGCAAGTGCCCCGAGTGCGGGGGCGTCGCCAAGCGGCTGATTTCCGCGCCGCAAGTGGTGTTTCACGGCAGTGGCTTTTACCGCACCGATAGCGCCAATGCCAGCTCCGCTTCCACCAACGGAAGCTCCTCCAGCACGGGCAGCGAGAGCAAGCCCGCTCCTAAGCCAGCCAAGCCCAAGACCAGCGAGTAGCACTATAGAGCCATCACAGGTACAATCTCCCGGGATGAGGCTACTTACCACCACGCTGACACTTGCCATGTTGGCCATCTTGCTTATTTCGCTTGCTTCGGCGCAGACCACCGAGAAAGTGTCGGTGAAGGTTGTACGCCTTGCCGGTGAGGTGAACGTTCTGCGCGGAGGGAACGACGAACCGGAGAAGGCTGAATTGGGCTGCCTACTATATGCAGGCGACACGCTCAAGGTCGCTAAGGACGCGAAAGCTCAGTTGTTCTTCCCCCCCGACACGCTCGTGCTGCTCAAAGAGAACTCTGTGCTCAAGCTAAGTGAGTTGCAGCCTGACGGTCGCAGCGGCGTGGGGCTAACCGCCGGCTCGCTGGTCGCCAATCTGCAGAAAGCGCTTTCGCCAGGAGCCACTTTTGAGGTGGAGACCCCGAATGCGCTGGCAATAGTGCGCGGTACGGTCTTTGAGGTCGAGATACAGGGAGAAGAAAAGCCGACTACCAACTTCTATGGATATGAAGGCGAAGTTGAGGTGCACTTCGGCGAGAAAATACTCATGCTCGGGCCGCAAGTGATGCTGGAGTTGGCGGTTGGCCAGGCTCCTATCATCGGGGAGCATGCGCGCGAACTCAGCGAGATTCTGCGAATGTTTGACGCCGAGTACTGGGAAGAGCGCGCCAAGGACGAAGTCAAGAACAAGATCAGATCGCGCCTGCCGTTCTAGCCGGATTCTTGAAGCTTCACACCCTCGCGCTCTAGTAGCGCGGCAATGCGCTGGCGCAGTAGCTCCGCCACTCGGGAATAGGTTTCCTCGTCCTCGTCAAACGGATCGGGGATGTCCCATTCCTCCCAACGAAAGCGCAGCTCCGGGCCCAGCACCCGGCGGACCGGAAAATCGGCGTCTAGGCTGACAACGACATCAACGTCGCCCAGGTCAACCGAATGGAGCGGCTTGGAGGCCAGCCCATCCGCGTTGATTCCCAGCTTCTGCAGCAAGGAGAGGACTTCTGGCGAGACCGAGCCTAGCGGCGCTACGCCGGCGCTCGACGCTTTGACGGAATCCCCTCCAAGATGGCGACAGATAGCTTCTGCCAGCGGTGAGCGGCAGGAGTTGCCGATGCAGTAGAACAAGATGCACAGTGGCATGTCCACAGGCTACCATTGTTGCATGTGTCCGCTGCGAACACCAATTACCGCCGCAGTGAGAACCTGTGTAGAGCTGCGATAATATTGGGGGCTATGTGATAGAATCTGTTTCCGGACTCGCGAACCCGGCTGGCTGGCCCAGTCGGCTCAGGAGGAACTAGTCGCGGGGGCAACTCGCTGTACCGGGTTCAACCAGCATTTGTTTATTGGAGGTTGTGAATGCACGAACTTCTTGAGGCGGAATTTGAGGAGAAAGTGGAAAAGAGCGCGCTACCCGCGGTAGTAGACTTTGGCGCAACGTGGTGCCCACCATGCAAGATGCTAGATCCGATCATTGACCGGATATCTAATGAGTACGAGGGGAAACTTGCAGTGTTTCATGTGAACACCGACAACAACCCCGGGCTGGCCCGGCGGTTCAGCATCACGGGCGTTCCGACAATGATCTTCTTCAAAGAAGGCGAGCCAGTGAAGACCATTGTGGGCTTCCGCGAATACGACGCGCTGAAGAGTATCGTGGACAGCGTCGTCTAGGCAGCCGCAATATGCCACCAACCGTTTCCAGCCCGGATAGAATCCGTTTCGGGTCTGACGGTTACCGGGGCATCATCGGGGATTCGTTCACCTGGCGCACGGTAGAGCGGCTGGTTTCCGGTACGATTGAGTTCCTCCGGCGCAGCGGCCACAGCGGCAGCACTATCCCGATTGGCTACGACACCCGCTTCATGGCAGACTCCTATGCAAAGGCAGCATGCATCGCGCTGGAAACGGCCGGTTTCAAACCAGTACTGGCGTCGGAGTTCTGTCCATCGCCCTATCTGTCGTACAGCGTGAAGAAGCTGGGCGCGCCGCTGGGCGTGATGTTTACTGCCAGCCACAATCCTGCGCGGTATCTTGGCTATAAGCTGAAGGGCCCGGAAGGCGGGAGCTCTTTGCCAGAGGTCAACCGGGCGGTGGAGGAGTATGCTGCGACGGCCACGGACGAGTGGAATCCCCACCTGGTGTTCGGCCCTGACCTTGAGTATGAGGTATTTGACCTCAGCGGGGACTACATCAAGACGATGACCGGATACACAGGCAAGAAGCTAGGAGGTCACAGCTTCGACCTCACAATAGACTTCGTCCACGGCACCACCGCACTGCTGTACCGCCGCGCGCTGGAAGAGCTCGGCGTCGGCTTCAATCCGCTACACACGCAACGGGACCCGACTTTCTCTCTGCGCAAGCCCGAACCGCTGCCGGAGCAGCTGGAGGAGCTGTTCGGGTGGACGGAAGCGGGAGGGAAGAGCGCTTTCGGCGCGGCTTTTGACGGAGATGGTGATCGCCTAGGACTGATAGACGAAGAAAACACCTTCGTCCCGCCGGAGGACATCTTTGCCATCTGCCTGCTCCACCTGATCGAAGATCGCGGGATGTCCGGGCGCATAGTGAAGACAGTTAGTTTCTCCTCGCTGATTGACCGGATTGCGCGGGAGTTTAGCCTTGAGCTCGTAGAGGTACCAGTGGGTTTCAAGCACTCAACCCTGGAGCTGTTGAAGCCCGGCACGCTCGCAGCCGGCGAGGAGAGCGGCGGAATCGGCTTCGCTTTCCATCTGCCGGAGCGGGACGCGCTGCTTACGCTGATACTGGTTCTCTCGGCGATGGCGGAGAGAGGGCTTTCGCTGGTGGAGATGCGCCGGAGCATCGCAGAGAGGTTCGGCCATCCGCACTTCCTGCGCAGCGACATTCCGCTCGCGAATGGCCGGCAGGTGGAAACCGTGCGCAAGCGATTGGCCGAAGTGGCGGGCGACCCTTCACTGATCGGCTTGAAGCAGGCTGAGCTCTCCACTCTTGACGGGATCAAGCTCAGCTACCCCGAGGGTTTCATCCTGTTCCGCTTTTCAGGAACGGAGCCGCTGGTGCGAATCTACTGCGAGCACGCAGTGATGGGTGAAGAGAAGGCGCTACTTCAGCGGGCGAAGGAGTATCTCTTCGGCGGCTAGCCGGGCTGCGTATCTTCGTCCACCACACTCTTGAGCAACGCCAGACCATTGACATCTGTCAGGTCCCAGGTGAGCGGCGTTACCGTTACATACCCCTCGCTCGCCGCCTTCACATCACTGCCATTGCGCATATCGCCCACGACCCTCTCGCCGGCGATCCAGTAGAAAGGTTCCCCTCGCGGGTCAACCATCTTCTGAATCACATCCTTATAACCACGGAAGCCGGTGAAGCACGACCGGATACCTTTGATTTCGCTGACCGGCACGTCGGGAACGTTGATATTGAGGAAACGGCTGCCGTCAAAGACGGCTTTCAGCGCCGCGCTCTCAGTGTCCGGCGCAGGCCACACACCCTCAGGCGGTTCAGCGTAGAGCAGCTTGCGCAGGACGTGGAGTAGATAGTGGGAGGCAGTTGCGAAGTGCCCGCGACCACGCGAATCCAGCGAGATTGCGATACTCGGCAAGCCCAGGATGGCGCCCTCCATCGCGCCGGCGACGGTGCCGGAGTAGGTTACATCTTCCGCGAGGTTCTGGCCGTCATTGATGCCGGAGACAATGAGGTGCGGCGGAGCGTCCTTGAGCACTTCCAGCACTCCAAGCATAGTGCCGTCCGCGGGCGAGCCCGAAGTTGAGTAAGCCGCGCAGCCGGCGACCGCCTTGTTCGGCCAGGTGAAGCCGCCCACCGGCCTGACCCGCAGCGGCTTGTGCAGAGTGATGGAGTGGCTGGCGGCGCTGCGAGGGCTTTCGGGCGCAACCACCGTGACTATGCACAGCGGGGAGAGCGCCCGCGCCAGTTCCACAATGCCCTGTGCGGCGATGCCGTCGTCATTGACGACGAGAACGCGGAGCGTTCCCTTGCTCTCAGCCATAGTCACGCGCCGATTCTAGCACGCCACGCACGCATCTCTCCGCCTAAATGGTGAGCCTGTGATGCCCCCGTCTGCAATCGTGCTTGCGGCAATCAGTATTTCCGGATACTCTTCACTGTCATGTGGCAGTCAGCCGTTCCGGCAAAAGAGCTTGCACGTTGGCCCAAGCTGCGCTATTAACTTGTGGCTGTCATGGAATCACCCTCAACCATAACGCACAATTCGCCAGGCGCTCTGGTCGTCTCTCTTGATTCTGAGCTTCATTGGGGAGTACGCGATAAGAAAGCGGTTGAGGTATACAAGCGCAATCTCTCTGGTGTACGCTCTGTAGTGCCACGCATACTGGAAGCGTTTCAGCGTTATGAAATCCACGCAACGTGGGCTATAGTTGGGTTTCTGTTCTTTAGCAGCAAAGCCGAGCTGATTGAGCATCTACCTGCGCTGAAGCCGCATTATACCTGCTCCAGACTCACTCCTTACGGGGATATAGGCGGCATCGGTGCAGACGAGGGGACAGACCCTTTCCATTATGCGCTTTCGCTGGTCAAGGCGATTGCCGCCCAGTCCAATCAGGAAATCGCAACGCACACGTTCTCACATTACTATTGCATGGAGCCAGGGCAAGACGTGATGGCGTTCAGAGCGGATATCGAAGCCGCGGTCGCCATTATGCGAAAGCACAACCTCACCCCTGAGAGTATAGTCTTTCCACGGAACCAGGTGAATCCGGAGTACGTTGCCATCTTACCTGAATACGGGATCACCTCTTACCGCGGTGCTCCGTGGTATTGCGTGGGAAAAGAGGAGCCCTTCTTCTCCTTCTACATCAGAGCTGCTACGCGCTTGCTGGATACTTACCTCGCCATCTATGGACACAACACGTACTCGTACGAGCAAATGCGTAGGAGCATGCCATTCAACATCCAGTCAGACCGCATGCTCCGTCCGTATTCGCGGCGCTTTAGGGCGCTCGAACCGCTGCGGCTCCGGCGGATTCTAACCGCTATGGAGTTCGCGGCCAAGAAGAAACGGGTTTTCCATCTATGGTGGCATCCCCACAACTTCGGAGTTGAGCAGGAGAGGAATCTGGCTGCGCTGGAGCATATACTGGCTCGCTACGCAAGACTTCGCGAGTCGCACGGAATGGTGAGCCGCAATATGAGAGAGCTGTCGCATGAACTTCTGAGAGATAGTGGTGTGGAGCCCGCATAAGGGGCACAACGGCAGACCATCAATGAACACCTCTGGACACGACAGCATGGTGAAAAAACAAGAGAAGGGAATCGTTATGATGGCTGGACCGGGCCGGTCTACGCGCATCATTTACCATGCGATGAAGAGCAGTTTGGATGTTAAGGCAGTTATCATTGAAAAGCAGGTCTCGCGATACAGGTTTCTGACGCGCAGAGCGAAGAAGCTAGGCTACTGGAACGTGATCGGCCAGATATTGTTCCGCTCAATCGTGGTGCCATGCTTGAAAGTTGCTTCCGTGAAGCGCGCAAGAGAGATCATGAATCATTACGGGCTTTCTGATGCGGACATTCCAGAGGCCGTTATCCGCCGTGTCGCATCAGTTAATGCGAATGAAACAATTGCGATACTAAAAGAGATCGGCCCCGACATCGTGATTGTAAACGGCACGCGGATCATCTCAAGGGGTGTTCTCAATAGCGTTCCCGCGAAGTTCATAAACTTGCATGCCGGAATTACTCCTTTATACAGAGGCGTCCATGGTGCTTATTGGGCGATAGTACAGGGCGATTACCAAGCCTGTGGCGTAACCGTGCATCTAGTGGATGCGGGAATTGACACGGGAGCTGTGCTTGAACAGGCTCTGATACGCTTTGGGAGAGCAGACAATTTCACTACCTATCCACTACTACAGATTGCCGTCGGAATACCGCTGCTGAGAGGAGCTGTTCAGTCTGCACTAGAAGACCGTCTAGAACCGAAACCTGGCGCAAGCGGCGTGTCCCGCATGTGGAGCCACCCGACTATCTGGGAGTACTTGCGGTGGCGGTGGTTTCGCGGAGTGAAGTGAGGCGCCCTAAGGAGGCAAGCCGCCCAATGGGCTCGGAGAATGAGCAAGCGCCAGCACGCACCGGCCATTGCACTGCGCTCTCCTCCAAGCCCGCTTGGGTACAGTGGATGCCGCCTTCTCCAGATGCGCCTCATGGTTGATTGTAGCTATTGCTGGACGCGATGATTCTCCCCGTGCTTTGCAGCACATTGGCCACACTGATAGAATCTCCTTCGTGGAGTCGCGATCTATCATGCTACTCACGACTGCAACTCTGTGGGGCGGGGCGGAATCCCTCGCTTGTAGCCAGGCGCAGCATTTCGCCGCCAAAGGCTGGGAAGTGACGGTTGGGAGTCTGGCGGAAGGAGACGGCGCGCTCTTCAGAGAGACCAGGGAGGTCCCCGGCATTCGGACTTTCTCCCTGGGGATGGACAAGACACGATGGTACCGAATTGCCGAACTCCAGCTAAAGCTTGGCGAGGTACGTCCCAACATTATTATCGCCCACCTTTTCCACTCATGCATTGCTGCCCGGGTCTTCGGACGGCTCTTCCGTGGCATTCCAGTTATCAGCGTTTTCCACTCCACATATCAGGAGCGATGGCGAGTAGCGGTTGACCGGCTGACACTGCCGCTCACTGCCAAGTATGTGGTCGTGAGCGAAGACGGCGCTGCGTTCGCAAGAGAGTCGCTCGGTATCGGTGAGGACAAGCTTGCTGTAGTCCCAAACGGAGTTGACTCGCGGTTCTTCCAGTCGCCCACTGGGCCGAGAGAGCGGATTCGGCAGGAGCTGGGTTTGAGTGCGGATTCAACGGTGATTGGATGCGTAGCCCGATTCCATCTGCAGAAGGACCATGCAACGCTAATCAAAGCGTTCAAACGGACGCGCGAAGCTAACACCGGCAGGGACCTCAAGCTGCTTCTGGTCGGAGCTGGCTCAGAGCTCTTCGCGATGCGCCGCCTCACGGAAAGGCTAGGACTGCTGGAGCATGTGTTGTTCACGGGCTTCCGGCGCGACCTGCCGGACATCTACACAGCGATGGACTTGTACTCGCAGACCAGCCGCCGGGAAGGCCTGCCCATCACCATCCTGGAGGCCATGTCTGTCGGGCTGCCAATCGTGGCCACCGCCGCCTCCGGCGTCACATCGGTACTCGTCGACGGCGAGAACGGATTACTTGCGCCAGTTGGCGATGTGAAGGGCGTCGGCGACCGCATTACCCGCCTTCTCAAAGAGCCTGATTTGGCGCAGAAACTCGGCGCGACCGCCAAGCAGCAAGTGGAGACGCAGTACAGCCTGAAAACCTGCATGGACGCCTATTACGATCTGGCGCTTTCCGTACTGGGTATGGAGCAATGAGGTTGCTTTACTACTTGCACACTCTTTCCTTAGCTGGCGCCCAGCGGTCCGCCCTCGCCCTCGCCAGGGAGATGCGCAAGCATGGGTGCAGCGTTGTCTTTGCCGGCGAGGTGCAGGGCGATGCTTATACGGGGATTCTAGCCCGTGAGGGTTTCGAGCACATCGATATCCGCTTCTCGCGCAAACCGGAGGATGTCTGGCGCATCGCACACCAGCTAGCCGCGCTTTGCGCTAATTCGGGCGTTGATGTCTGCCACGCCTACTACTACACCAACTACTACTTCGCGTGGGCAGCAAGTCTGCTACGCAAGATGCCGGTCATCGGCGGCACTTTCTGTGGCGGCCCGGGACCTCGCTACCACATACCCCGGCTTTCGCCAGTCGTCGTGTTCAGCAAGGAGCAGAAGGACGCGTTCATAGCCAAATGGGGTTGGAAGCCGGAAAACCTGGTTGTGAGCCCGGGGAGGGTGGAGCATCCAGCGGCTGACGCAACGCAACCGGATAGAGGCGGCTTCCTCTCACGGTATGGGCTTACCCCGGAGCTGCTCAGCATTCTGTTTGTATCGCGCCTTTCGGAAGACAAGCGCGGGTCGGTGGAAACGATACAGCTGCTAGCGCGGGAGATCGCGGCCCAAGGATTGCCCTGGCAAGTGCTCATTGCAGGGGGCGGGAAGATGGAGAGCGAGTTGCGGGAGTTTGGCGACCAGCTTGAACGTCAAGCAGGCCGGACGGTACTGGCGGCTGCAGGGGAGCAGGACCGGCTGGACGAGTTCTACGCCTGTGCCGACGTCGTGGCAGGTGTGGGCCGCAGCATCTTTGACGGAATGATGCGGGGGAAACCGGTCATGGTGGTGGGCGAGAAGGGCTTTGCCGGCCTGGTCTCGCCCGAGAGCGTTGAGGAACTCGCCTACTACAACTTCAGTGGACGCAACGCCCAGGCGGATTCAGGCGTGGAACACCTCATCTCCGCGATCCATTTAGCCGCGCTGCCGGAGGAGCGGCTAAGGCTCGGCAGCTTCGCCCGGCGCTATACAAGGGAGAATCTCTCTGTAGGAGCCGGCGGGAAAGTGCTGCTTGAATACTATGCGCAACTGATGGAGTTTCCGCCGCTGCCGCGCGCCAGGGTCTTGCGGGAGGTCGCGCTTTCCACTATAAGCTACGTCAAGCGGAAAAGCCCTTATGCATAATGCATACGCGATCAGAGCGCACAATCCCCTCACGCTTGGGGCGTTAGCTGCGGCCTCGGCAGTTCTGGTACTGGCGGCTCAAGTTACGTACATCCTCGCTGCAACTGCAGCGGTTGCAGCGCTCCTTGTCCTCGCCTCCAACCACCGGCTGGCTCTTCTCGCGTTCATGTTCTCCATCCCGTTCGCCACGCTTCAGCTCATTTCAGTGCCTGGTCTGTCGAACCTGGCCTTCCTGATGATTCCGGTTCTCGGCCTGAGCATGTTACTGAACCTGCGCCGGATTCCCGCACTGCCGCTGAAGAAGCTGGGAGCTAAGCCAGCCCTATTCACGGTCTTCATCCTCGCAGCGCTCCCGACCACTTTCTTTGCCTCCACCCAGGGAATCGCGCTGAAGTCGCTGGTCATAGCGACGGTTGTGTTCGGGCTGTATCTGGCTTCCACATTAATGTTCACTGACGGTGAGCTGCGGGAGTGGGGCACAACCGCCTACCTCGCTGGCGTTCTGGCAAGCGCAGCGACGGGCTACAACCAGATGCTGCGGGAGCTGGCGACGACCATCTTTCTGCGCGCCGGAGTTGGCAGCCCCAGCGATTCGGCCATCTGGTTTCTGCTGGCGGTTCCGCTCGCGGTCATGCGCTTTGACCGCTGCCGGGGAATCGCGCCGAAGCTATTCTACGCTGCGGTGGTGCTGGCGTCGGCGGGGATTATCGTCCTCTCAAGCACACGCAGCGCGTGGTTAGCGTTGGCGCTTTACTTCGTATACGAGCTGTTCCGCAAGCCGGTGCGTGCGATCCTCACGGTCACCGTTTTTCTGATGCTGGTAGCGCTCTTCCTCAAGACCTACCTCCCATTCACTTACCAGCGCTCTATTGTTCGCGTGCTCGCAGTGTTTAACCCGGAGCTGGAGAAGCAGACTACGCTTCAGTTCCGCATTGAGAACTACCCGGTGGCGGTAGCTATGGTGGGCGCGTATCCTCTGCTGGGCGTCGGCCTAGGCAACTTCGCCGCCCACGCACCGCACTTTGGCCGCATCCTGATCCCTGGCGAGATGGGGTTGAACGCGCACAACGCGTATTTGGAGATGCTCACCGGCGCAGGACTCGTCGGGGGCGTGGCGTATCTCCTGGTGTGGCTGCTCACTCTGTGGGAGCTGATTGTACTGGCCCGGCGGGGTCCGCCCGACGTCCGCCACCTGGCCGGAGCCTACGGCATCGGCTTCACCATGTTCATGGTGCATGCCGTCTTCCACTCTAGCTACCTAGTGCTGCTGCTGGTGCCGGTGCTAGCGATGGCCAGCGCCCTGAGGGTGTGCGCATACGAAGTGGTAGCGAAGAGCCAAGATCCGGCGCCGATTAGAGCTTGATTACTTTGCCATCGTTGCCGCGGTCGCCCATGCCGTTGCGGGTGTCCAGCACGAGCTTGGCGTGCTCTGCCACGAAGTCCCAGTCCAAGCATGTATGGTCGCTGATAACTACTACCAGGTCCTGCTGGGACAGCGCATCAGAGGTGAGCTCCACGCTGTCTAGGTCGAAACCGTTGGCGTCAAGCTTGGGGACGAAGGGGTCGTGGTAGCTTACTACGCCTTCCAGCCGGAGAAGCTGCTCAATGATAGACAGCGCTGGCGACTCGCGCGTGTCGTCAATATCACGCTTATAGGCCACCCCCAGCACTAGAATCCGCGCGCCATTGATGGGTATCTTGCGCTGGTTGAGCAGAGTGACGATGCGTTCAACCACGTAGCGCGGCATCGCCGAGTTTATCTGGTCCGCAAGCTCAATGAACCGAGTGCGATAGTTGAGCTTGCGCATCTTCCACGAGAGGTACAGCGGATCGATAGGGATACAGTGGCCGCCCAGCCCCGGTCCGGGGTAAAACGGCATATAGCCGAAGGGCTTGGTCTTCGCTGCTTCAATAATCTCCCAGATGTCCACGCCGAGCTGGTGGCAGATGATGGCCATTTCGTTGATCGCGCCGATGTTGATTGCCCGGAAGGTGTTTTCCAGGAGCTTGACCATCTCGGCTGCCATTGCGCTGCTGACCGGCACCACGTTCTCCACTGCCTGGGAGTAAAGCGCCTGCACCATCGCGCTGCATTCCGGCGTAACGCCTCCGATTATCTTCGGCGTGTTCTTCGTGTGGAACTGGGAGTTTCCCGGGTCAACGCGCTCTGGCGAAAAGGCGAGGTAAAAGTCCTTGCCAACCTTGAGCCCGCTGCGCTCAAGTATCGGCAGAACCAGCTCCTCGGTGGTGCCGGGATAGCTGGTGCTCTCCAGCACTATGGCCATCGGCGCGTGCATGCGGGTGGCGATCTCGTTGCTCGCCTGGAGGATGTAGGTGATGTCGGGTTCGCGGGACTTGGAGAGCGGCGTGGGCACACAGATGGAGACAGCATCCAATGTCCGGATGGCATCGTAACTGGTCGTAGCGCTCAGCTTGCCTTCCGACACAAGCAAGCTGAGTAGCTTACTGTCAACATCACCAATGTAGTTCTGCCCGGCATTCAGGCGTTCAACCTTCTCCCGGCTAACATCAATGCCGACCGTGGGGAAACCCGCGGCGGCGAACTCCACGGCCAGTGGGAGGCCGACGTAACCCAGCCCCACCACGCCGATTGAGGCCTTGCGCTCCGTAAACAGCTCTTTGAGATTCATCTGAGGAAGAGGATTCTACCAGAAAGATGGAAGCAGTGACGCAAGCTAAACCCGGTTGTTCACCAGTTCTCCCGAGTTCAGAGTCCTCAAATCGTCTTTCGTGTAGATCGTCCGGTCAGGCACCGCGACATCTTCCACCACCCCGCCGTCGTGGAAGCGGATGATGCGCGAGGCGTGGTCGGCGATGAATTGCTCATGCGTCACCACAATCACCGTAATACCGGATTCGCTCAGGCGCTGGAAGAGCTTCATTATCTCGCTGCCGCTTTTGCTGTCCAGGTTGCCTGTCGGCTCGTCCGCTAGGATGATGGAAGGCTCGTTGACGATGGCGCGGGCGATGGCAACCTTCTGCTGCTGGCCGCCAGAAAGCTCGTTGCTCTTGTGCTGCATCCGGTCGGCTAGCCCGACCACGCTCAGCGCGCGCGTGGCTTTTTCCCGCCGACGGCCGCCCTTGGGCGAGTAGATCAGCGGAAGCTCCACATTCTCCAGCGCGGTAGTGCGCGGCAGGAGGTTGAATGTCTGAAAGACGAAGCCAATGCGCTCGTTGCGGATGTGGGCGAGCTGAACGTCTGTAAGCTTGGTCACATCCTGCCCGCCCAAGCTGTAGACGCCTCGTGTCGGACGGTCGAGGCAGCCCATAATATTCATCACGGTGGACTTGCCGGAGCCCGACGGCCCCATTATCGCCACGTACTCATTCTCGTCGATGGAAAAGGAGACCTCCCTCAAGGCGTGCACCTGGTGCTTGCCCATTTCGTAGATTTTGGAGACGTTGTCGAGTTCAATTAGCGCCATAGAAGCCTGTACCCGCTTTAAATCTCACCGGCGGCCATGAGGATCTGTAAGTACGTTGTCTGGTAGGAAACCTGCGCGCTCAAGAGCGACAGCTCCGCCTCCAACAGTGATTCCTGAGCCTGTATCACGTCAAGAGTATCCGCCAACCCGACGCGGTTGCGCTCAACCTGAATCTCGTAGTTCTCACGGGCGACCTCCACGTTGCTCTCCGCGAGGTCCAGCTGCGCTTGCTTGCTGGCAAGATCGCGGAAAGACGCTTCCCAGTCTTGGCGCAACTGCTGTACCGTTTTCTCCATCTCGGCCTGGGAAATCGCCAAGTCTTGCTCTCCCTGCGCCAGCCGCGCCTTATAGGCGCGCTTGTGCCATGGAAGCGTGTAGGTCAGGGTAAGCGCGTAGCTCTCGTTATCCAGGTTACGCATGGCGCTGCCGGCGGTCGCATCCTCGCCCTCGCGACTGTAATCCAGAGCGAGGTCAAGGTCGGGGCGCAGCTCGCCGCGGTTTCGCGCCTGCTGCAGCTCGGCGTTGCGCAGGTTCATCTCCGCCTGCCGCAGGCTAGCCGAGGCGTTGCGCACGAGCTCCCAATCAGCACCTACATCAAGCTGCACGGGCTGTGGCGAGATACCCACCCCCGGGTCAATGTCCAGCGGCTGGTTGACGCCCAGCAGCACCGCTAGGCCATCCAGCGAATCCAGATAGCCTTTCTGCTCATCGATGAGGCGCGTCTTCTGGTTGAGGACGTTGTTCTCCGCCTGCAACACATCTGCCCGGATGGAAAGCCCGACCTTATGGCGCTCGCTGTTGCGCTCGTGAAGTTTGAGCGCCGCTTCCAGGTTTGCCTCCCGTACTTCCAGCGCTTTGCGCTGCGCGACCAGAGAGTAGTACTGCGAGTAGACTTGGTAGCGCAGGCTCCGCTGAGTTTCGTCGAGCAGCAGCTCGCGGTATGAGAGTGTGTTACGAGTCTGGCGCACGCCATACCAATTAGAATCGGTGCCATATCCGCGGCCCAGAGGGTGTACCCAACGGAAGCCAACGTCGCCGGAGTAGGACTTGGGCACGGAGGATGTGCTGCCTACTACGGAGACTTCAGAACGGGCAAGCTGGTGGCTCAGACTGAAGTTGTCGCCGGTCGGGAAGGTCTCACTCAGGCTGACGGAATAGAACGCGCTCTTTGAGGTGGACACGTTGCTGGAGGTCAGAGCGCTAACGCTGCCGCGCTCGGCTGAGCGGTAGCCGCCCGTGATCGAGAGCGCAGGGTCAAACGGTGAGAGCGTAAGATCCAGATCGTACCGCGCCCGTTCAAATGACGCCTCGGCGGTGCGGGCGTCGTAGCCCTCTTTGGTCACCAGCGCCAAGGCCTCTTCCAGACCGACGATGTACCTGCCGGAAAGGTCCAGTTGGGAAACACCGTAATCGGCGGAGGAAGCCGTCTCCCTGGGAGCCTTATCCACCGCCTCGGACGCGATGGGAGGAGCTTCCTCGCTCAACTCGGCCTCGGCGGAAGTGTTGATCTCAATGGCGTTGTCATCCGCGAGAGAAACCGTGGCGAACAGAAGTAAAACCAATATTGCGAACGCGAAAACTCGTGTGGAAGCAGCCATGTATTTCATTTAGATGCAGCCGGAAGCGTATAAGTTCGCCCGGACTGCGAGATTAGACGAAACTCCTGCTGCGAAGCTCCTCAAGGAAAGCCTGGTAAACCGGCTTTACCTGGTAAACTACCCCGAAGATAACACCAGCAAGCAGGATGACCGCGATCAGAAACGCGAAAAAGGCCTGCACCGGTGTAACATCCCCGCCTTGCGCCACCGCGATGATCATGTACACCACAGAGACAATCACCAGAACCACGCCTATCATTTCCGCCGCGCCCAGCGACGGAGAAGTCCCACCACCAACCAGGAAGGCGCCGATGAGCTTGAAGTAGAAGAATCCGACCACCACGCCGCACAGCATATACGCGTACGCCAGCGTTGAGAGCATTATCTTTAGCGGACCCTGGTTGCCGAACAACTTGGTCAGCACCCAGAATAAGACGCCGCTCAGCAGCCACAGCAGTATCCACAGGAACCACAGCCAGAACACCAACGACTCGATTGTGTAATAGGCGTTCATCATCTTCTCAACGCCTTCATTGAACACGATGTCCTTATACGTTGGGTTGGAGTAGGACGCCAAGGTCTGGCCTATCTGGGCGTTGGCGAACTTGAGGTAACTGGCCGTTAAGGTGGCCTTCTGAACCAGCGCGAACAGCGAGAGGAACAGCCCGCCCACAAACACGAGCAGTAAGCTGAAGAAGATGTTGTCGTCACTGCCCATGTTGCGCAACGAGTAAGTGGGGGCGGTGATCGCGTAGAACGCGCTGCGGAAGAACGGCAATCCCATGGCAACAATGCACAGAACGATGCCTCCTACCAGAATCCACTTGAGGCTCTGGTCGGGGTCCGCCGCCAGGAGCAGTATCGCCGGCGATTGCCTGGTCAAGGTGAGCGCTATCATCGGTCCCCCATCATCAGAATTTCACATTAATGATCTCGTATACATCCACCCGTTTAAGGCCGGAGTAGTTAATGACATAAGTCCCCGCCGCCATGTCGTGCAATCCTGCAGCGCGCGGGTGCACCAACGCCACTATTATACTAAACCCGAAGGTTGCCACCAAAACCGCAGCGCGAATCGCCGCCGCACCAATCCCTACGAAGTCACCGAACTGGCTTACAATCCGCAGATTCATCCAGCTCATGCCGAGCGACCGATTGGCAATAGCATATCCCCCGAAGAAGTAGAGGAAGTCCAGAATGAGCACCACGGGCAGAGGCTGGTACCGGAAAAGCGATGTCAAGACCATCTTGCTGCCCTCAATCATATTGCCCTCACCCAGCGAGATGACCGTGGGCACCGCGCCGCGGCTCAGGCCTGCGAGCAGAAAAGTGACAAGGAAGAATCCAACGAAATAGAGCAGGCGTGCAATAACTACGTCCAGCACATAGGCGATGATTCGCTTGAAGACATTGGCTACGCGGCCTTCCGAGTTGACACCGAAACCTCCCGGGTTGAACTCCGGGGGCGCGTCTGGCAGGAAGTCGCCCCTGTGGGCGTACGCCTTCTCACCCAGCTCAATGACCTCTTCTTCGGAGGGAGCATACGTCGCCTCGGCGCAGGTGCGGCACATCAGGCGGCCTTTCTTGATTACCAGGCAGTCATTGCAATAGTAGGCCGCGCAGACGGGACACTGCCCGATAGACACTGTCTCCGGGTGGTTGCGGCAATAAACAACTTGCTCGGCCGCATCCTGGGTTATGGCTTCGTCAATGTCTGGGACCGCCTCCCGGGCAGCCGGCTCCGGACGGAATGCGGCGGATGAGTCGTCGCCGAGTTCCTCGGGAGTTGTGAGCAAGCGCCAGAGATCAAACTCCTTCTTGCCCTCCTGGCCCGGGCTGTTAGAGTCTCCGGTGTCGCCGCGACGTTTGGAACGATCGTCCGCCATTTACCTATAGGTTCTTCAGCCTCTCAGTTATCTGGGCCCGGGCCACTTCGTTCTTTTCCACTTTCAAGTAGGCTTCCCACTGCTTCTTGGCCTTGTGCGCCCATCCGAGCTTCTCGTAGGCCAAAGCCAAGTACCGGTGGCCGGCAACGTAGTCAGGGTCGTGCCTGACCGCGAGCTTCCATTGCTCGGCCGCGCGCAGGAAGTCGCCACGGTTATAGTGGCTCATTCCCAAATCAAAATAGGCTTTCACCGTCGGATCCATATCCGCCATCGCGCCATCACCCCTCTGACCGTTTTCACTGGAGGTGAACGGATTCGAACCGATGACCTTCTGCGTGCAAAGCAGATGCTCTGCCAACTGAGCTACACCCCCGCAGTCCTATTCTAACACACGCCGTTGAGGGATAAGCCGTGCAGAAAGCGATTAAGTGGGTCGTCCAGGACTCGAACCTGGGACCTCATCCTTATCAGGGATGCGCTCTAACCACCTGAGCTAACGACCCGTGGTGGCGCTGGGAATATACCACCGCATTTCTTGGGCTGTCAATTGACTGAACCGCTGGTGTGACATAATGCTGCTATGAGTTGGTGGGTGCGCCGCTGCCCGGCGAAGGTGAACCTGAGCCTGTCGATACTGGGCTACGACGAAGCCGCGCGGCTACATTACATTGACAGCGTGCTGGCAAAGATATCGCTTGAAGACGAAGTGCGGATTTCGCCTTCTGCTAAGCCAGAGGTCACCGTGAGTTTCAGCGCCGAAGCTCCATGCGACGACATCGCCGACATTGATCCCGCGGCGAACACTCTTGCCCGGGCATACGCCGCGTTGGAGGCTGCCGCAGGTGCACCCCTGCCGGGATTGAAGGTGGAAGTGGTGAAACGCATTCCGCCGGCGAGCGGGCTGGGCGGCGGCAGCAGTGATGCTGCTGGACTCCTACGCTTCTTCCAGGACTTCGCAGGGAACCGCACGCGCGATCTGCAATTGCCTGCCAGCATACACGGCCTCACTCACGCAGACTGGATGCGGCTCGCCGCCGAAGTAGGCGCGGATGTTCCGTCGTTCATGTACGACGGTGTCACCAGAGTGCGCGGCCACGGAGAGCTGGCGGAGCCCATCGCTCTGGTGGGGCTGGAGAAGTGCAGGTGCCGGCTGATGCTGCCAGCAGCACGCCTGTCAACCGCAGAGATGTACTCCCGCGTCAAGGAGTACTCCACCGAGAACCACACAGAAGTCTTTGTGCGTGCTTGGCTGCACGGCGACCCGGAAGCCGCGCTTCAGTCTGCCCGCAACGACTTCACGCCGCTCGTGCTCGGAGCCTGTGCCGAAGCTGCGGCAGCGTTTGATGAGCTAAGCGGCGAACAGCCACTGCTCTGCCAGGTATCCGGCAGCGGGAGCGCAGTGTTCTCGGTGTTGCCGCGAGAGGATGGGGAGCTTCCCGCGGGCTGCTACGACTTCTTGGTGTAATCAGGCCACTTTGTATCCTGGCCTCCGCGCTGCCTTCGCTCTGCGTTCAATCTCGGCTACCCACTTCGCAGTCACTGCGATATCAGTTGACACTTGAAGCTCTGACACCATCGGCAAATCGCGCCGCCCCCAGGTGATACGCAGATGATCGAGCTTCGCCCCTTTGCGAGATGACAGATTGACGCTACGGAAATGCGGGAGGAAAGAAAGCAGGATGATAGGCCAACCTACCGGATTATAGCAATGCGACCACTGTAGCCACCTGTGGCTTTCTGGTATGGCTCCGGCAGTCGGCGCGACACAGTGGATGAGCGCGTACGGAATGGCTATGGGCGGCTTCTTGTCTTTCCGCTGGAATACCAGGCCTTCTTCCAGCAGCCAAATGCGGCCCTTCCCAAAATGCTCGAAACCTCTTCCAACAACCGGCGCTGGCTTCAGGGCTCTCGCGCGCACACCCGGCATCCACGAACCCGAGTAACTCCCGCTGGCAAACCACTCCGATTGCTCGTTCTCGGTCCAAGCGGGATTGCGATCCGGCAATGCGTAGGCGCTGAGTTTCCGCGCCCGCCCTATTCCGGACCAATAGAAAGGCAAGTAGGCAAAGCCGCCCAGCGCCATCAAGCCAGCGGTCGCAACTTCAACCATCTTCCATTCGAATGCCATAGCTTCATCAAGCCTCCTTTTCCTGCAACTTGGCCTGCCAGACCCGCGCCCGGTGGGATATCTCCGCCGCCCACACGTCGGTTGTGCTTCGCTTGAGCGAGACCTGCACGCCGGAAACCATGGGCAGTTCCTCGCGCCCCCAGGTAACACGGATAATGGGGCCCGGAATCCTCTTGCCACCAAAACCGCCGAAGCCCACGTCAACCTTGCGAATGAGCCCGAAGGGGATCACCAGCGGCTTGCGCGTGAGATAGCGGCCAATCATCACGCATTCGGGGGAAAGCCAGATCTTGCCGTTGCCCTTTACCTCGTATCCCTTGCCGATAACCGGCATCCGCCCGAAGAAGAGAAAGCGCTCGTTAGCAAAGGCGGATCCCGCGTAGTATCCGCCAACTTTGCCGAACGCGGGATCATCCGGCGGCTGCTCCTCCGGCAGGAAGTCCGGTAGCGCGAGCTTGGAGAGCTTGACGCCCTTGCGTATGGCGACGAAAAGCGCCAACATGAACGGCAGCATAATAGCTGCCATGATGATGGGCGCGATGATATCCGTGTCAGCCTTAGCTAATAGTGCGAGAGGAATGCACAGCATCAGGACGAGTATTCTCCTTGTTGGTGGTCCAGCTTCGTTTCGGGCGCTCCCGAGTTCATCAGCACAAAGGGATCAGAAGCCGTGGAACAGCCGCCCCACCAGCCTACCCCGCATTCTCTGATTGTGGCAAGCGCAAGCATCACCGCGAGGCCTTCGTCTTGGCCTTCCACGCTGTCGTCCTG
>Ga0307425_1000168_pt1 | contig 39649 bp, 33 predicted proteins | sample SalMarWE160330MG_FD_202152 | JGI IMG/M metagenome (GOLD analysis project Ga0307425, IMG submission 202152) | Salt marsh sediment microbial communities from the Plum Island Ecosystem LTER, Massachusetts, United States - WE1603-30 | ecosystem: Environmental > Aquatic > Marine > Intertidal zone >... | reverse complement strand
CATTTCTTCTTCTGGTGTAACGCGTAGGCCAATGGTCTTATCAATGATCTTGAAAAGGATGAAGGCCGTCAGAAATGTCCAGACAAAACAGGTGACAATACCCAGGACTTGGACACCGATTACCTTGGCAGAAGTACCGCCCATGTTAAAGATCCCGGCTGCCAAGGTGCCCCAGGCCCCATTAACTCCATGGACCGATATGGCCCCCACTGGGTCATCAATCTTTATCCTATCGAAGAAGACTACTGAAAAGACGACTATTATGCCTGCAATCGCTCCGATGATTACAGCACTTAGTGGGGAGACTGTTGCACAGGGACTGGTTATGGCCACCAGGCCAGCTAGGGCACCATTAAGGCTCATTCCTGCATCCGGTTTTCTGAATCTTATCCAGGATGTAAACATGGCCAGCGTTGCCCCGGCAGCTGCTGCAAGGTTAGTGTTCACAAAGATCATGGCAATGTCTTTGTTCGCGGCTGTGGTGGAGCCTGGATTAAAACCGAACCATCCCAGCCACAGGATAAAGACGCCGAGGGCGGCCAGTGGGATATTATGCCCCAGGATGGGCCTTATGTTTCCATACTTGTCATATTTTCCTAGACGGGGGCCCAGAACAATTGCGCCCGCCAGCGCGGCCCACCCGCCTACCGAGTGAACAACTGTCGACCCGGCAAAGTCAATGAAACCTAATTTTTCGAGCCACCCTCCTCCGTGGTACAGACCGCCCCAAACCCAGCTACCAAAAATGGGATAAATCAATGCGCTTATGAACACCGTGTAAATCAGATACCCGGAAAACTTTGTCCTTTCAGCCATAGCCCCTGATACAATGGTGGCCGCTGTGGCCGCAAAAACCACTTGGAACATCCAGAAGGCCAAGACCCAAGGATCCCCTCCCCGCTTAAAGTCGCTTAGAAAAAAGCCGGAGGTCCCAAAAAGCCCCGCTTTTGTAGCACCAAACATCAGCCCAAAGCCGATGGCCCAAAAGGCCAGCGAGCCAATAGAAAAATCCATCAGGTTTTTCATCATGATGTTGATTGCGTTTTTGGCCCTGGTAAATCCTGTTTCCACGCAGGCAAATCCCGCCTGCATAAAAAAAACCAGGGACGCTGCCACCAACGTCCACAAATAATCAGCATGGGTTTGTACGAGGTCAATGGCAGCCTTATTTGATTCGACCGTGGGAGTATTGTCTCCAGCCCAGGCGCGAGTAATACATAGGGCCATAAATAACAATGAAAAAAACAGCGCTTTCATGGCAGTTCACCTCCTAATTTATATGGCATCTCTGCCGGATTCTCCTGTTCTGATTCGGATTGCCTCCTCCACAGGCAGTACAAAAATTTTGCCGTCGCCTATTTGCCCCGTACGACCCTTTTCCTGGATTATGGCCACGGCCTCATGAGCCATGGATGCCTCAACAACCACCTCCATCTTTATCTTCGACACAAAGTCCACCTGGTACTCTGCCCCACGATAGGTCTCTCGGTGGCCTCTCTGTCGACCGAATCCCTTGACTTCACTAACTGTGATACCCTTAATACCAATGCCTGTAAGGCCTTCTTTTACTTCGTCTAACCTAAAGGGTTTAATAATTGCTTCAATCTTTTTCACCTCACATCACCTCCTCTCAAGTGATACCCCTATATCGGGAAAGCTTTCAAAAACGGATTTATTGAGAAACTTATGTGATTTCATTTCGCCCCCAGAGACATGGGATTCTTTCAAGGAAAGAGTTAATAACTTAAATGGCAAGGGTTGTGCCATTCGGTCAAAAAGCGACCTGAAATGATTTAACTAATTTTATTTATTGAATAATTATAACTGCGAAGAAGAAGACAGGGCAATTTATATAATTCATTTTTGTATCTTAAATAGTTATTTTGGACAAAAATGTAACATATAGGACATATATTGACATTTATGTGTTAAATAGCTTTTTCTAAAATATTTTGCCTCTTTCGGGAAGTGAGAATGTGGAGGTTAGATGGAGATTAATTTCTTCAAAGGGAGGGATTCCTTCCTAACAGCTGATGTCGACAAAGAAAGAGATGTAGTAAGCGAGGATGATAACCTGTTGAGAGAAACAGAAGAGACAAAGCTCTATAATTATATTAGGGAGCGTTCCAGGCCAGACATCGGAGAGAACTCAGGCCCGGAGCTTGATTCGGTGTGCCACCATCCGAGGCAGGAACACTGCGGATGCAGCCCAGGGTCAGGCAAAGGGGGTAGGTGCCCCTGGCGCTGAATCAAGATTTGTTCCCAACGATTCCTAGACTATCACATTCGGCTTTTGTTTGTCCTTTTTAGAATATCATAGATGTCTTGAGGGATTTCGATGGCCTGGAAGTTTTCCGGATCAGAAACATCCATACAGATCCTCTTTTCACGCCCTTCTACCATAAGAGTCTTGTCGTCTGCCCGCCGCAGTTCGTGTTTTAGAGACACGGTTTTTCTGCTCAGTTCCTCAATATGGGTTTTGATCTCCAGTTCCTGGTGGTATTTGCCCGGCCTCAAATAGCGGCAATATGTCTCCACCAGACCAAACTGGATATGTTTTTCTTTCCAGAGATTTCCCAGGTTCAGGCCTATCGATTCAAAAAAGAGGTGGCCGGAGCTATCCATCCATTCATAGTAACGTGGATAAAAGACGATACCCAGAGAGTCCAGGTCTCCCCACATGATCTTCTTCTTTACAATATTCATTTCCATATTTTCATCTCGACGTGCACTCCTAAGCTGCCAAAGGCGCCCGGAGGGCCTGATGATGGATGTATGCCCCCCTATGTCAATATCTCATAACGGGGAACATCTCATTGTCGTTTACCAGGTCAATGACCCTACCGTAGACTCCTTCAAATGGCTCTCCTGAGTTTACAAAATAATGGACGCCATCCTTGACATGCGAGCGATGGATTCCGCCGGCCAGTTGCAGCAACTCGAGATGTAGCAGGGCCTCTCTCCCTGCTAGGGGATTGAATTTTTTGGGATCCACAAAGATATCAAAATAGTTCTTCAATGTGGCAACCTCCCAGGTGGATTTGGGACTGCGGCACGCATGGTAGGTCCTTTTGAGCCTCCTGCGATGGTGTTCCTTTAGCTGGGCGATCCTTTTCTGGAGGTTGGAAAATACCATGCCGTGGGCCGGAAGAACCAGGCCGATATGATCCAGTTCTTTGAGCTGTTCCAGGGTCCTGAGGTAAACCAGGAGGTCATCCGGAATAGGGGTGATGGGATACAGGAGCACGTCACCGCAGATGAGGAACCTCTCACGGGCTTTGTCGCCAACGATCAGGCCGATTCCCCCGGGAGAATGTCCTGGAAGATGCCTGACTTCTATATCCTTGATGGGATTGCCGTTTGCCTCAAGGGGCCCGTCTGTTACAATGGCGTTGTTTACCGTAATGGATAATCCCTGAGTCCAGGGCTCAAAGGCCTCTCTGATCAGCGAACCTACAGGGGCGTCAGGTTCTACGGGCAGAGGCATGCCCATGGCTGTGGCCAGGCGCCGGCGCAGGAACCAGAAGTTCAGAAGCGACCAGGGATTGCAGATCATGGATGTATCCAGCACATGCGCCATGACATTGATTTTTCTCTGGCCAAGGATATAAGGGCCCAGGAGAAAGTGATCAGGATGGCCGTGAGAGATCACCAGAGCGTCAATGTCTTCGACCGAATATCCTGCGGCCTGTAACGCGGCACTAAACTCCTGCGCACTGTAATCCGGGGGCAGGGCCTCTATCTCTTTGGGTATGGATTGAAAGCGCCAGTAGTAAAAAATATATTTGGCAATGTCTGTGGGAATGCCGGTATCTACCAGAATCAGGCCGTCGCCTTCAATCAGGTAAAGATGTGTTGGGCCCGGCCCGATGATGTCTGGGCAAAAGGTGGTAATCTGGGTGATGCGTGTCTTTCCATCCGAGGGGGCAAAGCGCCTTACGCGGCCGCTTCCCAGTTTGGTGTTTGATTTGATTTGGGTGCCATGGATATTCATCTTTTATCATCTCTAAGCAAAGTGGGCATATGGGTTTCCATAGATACAAGCGTGTCCACCTTCCCGGCAACTTTGTTAAGCAATCATACGGGGCTTCTTTGTCGAGAAAGGCCTTGCTGGCTTATGCTGCAGGATGATATATTAGCCCTGTAAGTAAAACAAGAAAAACCAACACAGCCGGTATCATTCAATTGCATTAGAGTCTTGACTGTTCGCGTCTGCAGGCAGTCCGAACAAAAATTGGACAGGAGATTTTATGCCTTGGGTTCGCTTGATCTTTTCAGAGGCGTTCTTGAGCATCTCACCGGAAAGGATGAGTTCTGGAACAAAAAAAATCGCCTTTCTCAAAGAGCCTGCCGACTTCGGCCATGGCTGTTCGGTATGCGGTCAAGACCTTCCAGGGATCTTCACCCGCTTCGAGCAGGGCATCTGTTATCGCCATCGCCTCATTCTCTTTCATCCCTATGACCGCATCAATTAGCTTCTGCAACTTTTATCTCCTGCTCCGTTGATCTATCCTTAATGGTTTTCGCGCCATGCGATGTCAAGCAATTGTCGCGTTGTTTCAAAAGGTGTTGAACGTTCATACCGGTGGAGTTTCAATGTCCCCTGGGGACATGTCAGGGTACATATGCCGCATCCGACGCATTTGTCTGGGTCAGCCTTTGCCTGCCCTGTTTCCTCATCCACGGTAATGGCCCCAAAAAAGCACCGCTCGGCGCAGGTTCCGCAGCCAATGCAGTCTTCACCTGGCTCGGGCACAAAATTGGATGGGGAAAGGGCGTTCGGGTTATCCCACCTTGTCCTTCCCCGTAGCTGGGAACAACAACATCCGCAGCAAAGGCAGATGATCATATCGCCATAGCTGGCATTGAATGTCTGGCCCACAAGGCCCAGTTCCTGCATTTCGTCAAAGTATTGGATTGCCTGTTCTTTGGTCACCCTCTTGCTAAGGCCGGTAGTAGTCTCAAAATGATCCACGGCAAGGCCCAGCATGATACAGAAGCCGATGGGATATTTGTCCTTGCACTCTCGAATTCCCATTTTTTCGGTTCGGGTTCGGCATGGGCAGGGAACCAGGGATATCTCTTCTGTGGTATGATTCAAAATATATTCATGGGCCTCTTCAGCCGGCAGGACTTTCTGATTCGTTTCAATGGCACGGTTTACCGGAATAACTCGGGCCATCGGCGTGCCTTTTTTCGTGGATTGGTAATATTTGTAATATCCACCCTTGATGAAATATTCTTCATAGAGCCGGGCCGCTTCAATGTCATCGGGTTTAACTTCAGGATCAAAACTGTGGGTGTTTACGATAAGCTGAATAGGCGGCAGGCAGTACAGATTTTCCAATCCGACGACGCCTTGTTTTGAGTGAACATCTGCCAGGATCTTCTCAATATACTCCAGACTTTTTCCGGTAGCTTCGGCCAGTTCCTGGGTGGATGTAAAATTCTCCAACAGATTCAAATGCTGAACGATGTCAGCCTCCTCAGGGGTATATATGAGTTTGAGATGACTTATAAACGCCTCGTGAATACTTCCATCTCCCGCCTTTGGAGCGGTATGCGGTTCCTGCTCCTGTATTTTTTGGGCGATGCGGGTGTATGCTGACTGGTTTTCCATGTGTTGACCTCCTTTTATTGATGAAGAATTTAAGATCGCGACAGGACTACTTGTCCTCTTGTTCCTTTTTCTGTTTTTCGTAGGCCTCCTTGTCCAATTCCTGCTGGGCATCGCGTTGATAGCCGCAGGCCAGGGAAGGGTCATCGATAATCGTTAATGCGTGCTGCTTGTCGATACGGTCAAACGGCTTACGTTCGGGCAGCGACTGGAGGCCCTTGAGGATCTTCTTGCCCTCTTCAACCTCTTTGGGTCTGTCATATTTCTGGCCGTGACATATCAGGCTGATGCCCAGCTCTTTGTGGAACTCCACCCGAGAGGGTTCCAACTCAACCGCCTTTTTTTCATATTCAATTGATTTCTCTTTGTCCCCGCAGGTACCAATGAGCTGTTTAAGGGGAAAATAGCAAAGCCATTCCGGTACCAACCGGTAAAACATCCCCAGGGCATAGTAGGTGTCCGCCACGGTGTGGTTTGCTCCATTGGCCGAGCGGTACGTCGGCTTCAATGAAACAGCCTTGAGCCATGCCTGTTCCACGTCATCTGCGAGGAATAGTGATTTGAGCAAACCCTGTGTGGTACCTATCCTGCCCAAGGCTGCGCCGTAAAACAGATAGCATTGGGCGCACTTGTCATTGATCTCATAGCCCTTCTTGCTAAAGGCCTCCATCACACGGTACCTCTTGACCAGTTCATCCTTGGGCGGCTTTTGATCCCGGGGAATGGTCTCGATCCGCTCGTAGATATTTCGTGCCTTACGCCAGTAACCCTCCGAGCATTGGGGGCACTTCTGTATGGCCTCATTAAGGAATTTGTCCGATTCATCGAACTTGTTTTCCATCCAGAGCGCTTCGGCCTGTTGAATCATCTCGGCACAGCCGGCGCAGGGTTCGTCCCCCGCCTGAGCTATCGGCACCCAAAGGAACAGACACGCAATAAGTGCCAACAAGAGTATTGCCCCTTCTTTCATTTTGACTCTCCTCAAGTTTATTTAGACTAGCTAATGACTTTTTACGACTTTTTTTTGCTCATCTTGCTGCATAATACCGCCAGAAAAATATTAGTACCGCTTCACAATCCTTTAAATTCAGGGATAACTTGTTGTGCAAAGATCTTGATATCTTCTGGATCAATAAATACGAGCACCATATGTTCGATTCCTGCATCGGAGTATTGTTTGAGTCTTTTAACACAGTCTCCGGGCGGGCCCAGTATCCTGTGTTTTAATTCCAGAGATACAGGCGCGGCCAGAAATGCTCTGTAAGCGTCCTCAGGGATGACGGCGTGCATCTTTTTATCTGCCTCTTCCCTGTTAGAGCCCATTGAAATGAAGACCGACGTTGCAAAGGTCATACTTCCGTTTTTTTCCTGCAAAAGAGGGGCAATCTTTGAAATCATCCTGGCGATTTCCTCTGGAGAGTGTCCGTGCATGAACCATCCATCTCCTAGTTCTGCGGCAAGCTCCATTGATCTCCGGGAGTCGCCCGCCACCCATATTGGGGGACACGGTGTCTGGTACGGCTTTGGATCCATAGCAGCATTGACCAGTTTGTAGTAGGTACCGCGGAACGTCACCTTTTCTTTGGTCCACAGGGACCTGATGATCTGGATCGCTTCACGTTCTCTTTTTATGCGTTCTGCGTGGCGAAGCCATGGGATGCCAAATGCTTCAAATTCTGGCTGATACCAGCCGGCACCTGTGGTAAGGATCAATCGCCCCTGTGTCAGGTTGTCCAGAGTGGATGCCATGCTGGCAAGAAGACCGGGGTTTCTGAAGGCCGTAACCAGGGCTTGATGGCTCAGCCTGATGTTTTTAGTCATTCCTGCGAGATAACAGATGGTGGTCCAGGCCTCGTGGTAACCCGGATAGTCAGGGAGCACAGGAGGAAAAGGCGACATAAGGTGGTCTGAGCCCCACAGACAGTCAAAGCCAAGCGAATCGGCCATCATGGCGATGTCTTTGAGAAAATCGGGGGGCACATTGGGTAGGAAGCAGCCGAATTGCATATCAGTGTTTTCCCTCCTTTTATTTTTGGATGCCGGAATTGTTTCTTGAAAGCTCTTCGTTTGAGGCAGGATATACCCTGCAGAGGCCGCTCTTGAGAGACTCGGAGCCGGTATCCGGGTCGTATGGCATGTCGCCGAAGAGGAGATTTACGCTGGATTTCTTCCATCCATAACCAGGAGCCCCTTGTTCAGGGAACCACCAGGCATATTGGGCACAAACCACGCCCTCTGCTATACCCTCAAAGAGCCTGGCGCGCATCCTTACACGCCCATGTGGAGTTTCGATCCAAACCCAGTCTCCTTCTGATATGCCAAGAGATGATGCGGTCGCCGGATGGATCTCCACCAGCGGGTCGGGGTTCCTCTCTCGAAGGGACCTGATCTGGCGAAATTCGCCGTGAAAGAAGTATCGTATCTTTGTCCCCGCAATCAGGATCAGAGAAAATTTCTTTGCCGCATCCGGGGCGGACAGAGGAGTCAGGGGCGGTTCCCTGTAAATGGGTAGGGGGGAGATGCCCTGCAGGGAAAGGTCCTCGGAATATATCTCGAATTTGCCAGAAGCGGTAGGGAAACCATCCGCCTTATATTTGTAATATCGCATCTTTCCCTGCAGTATCCCTTTTTTGCAGAATTCTTCAAAGCTCACACCGGTTTTTTCAAGCTGCCAGTCGAGGAAGGCGCGGTAGTCCTTCCACGGAAACTCTGCCTTCAATCCCAGGCGTCTGGCAACCTGGATCATGACCTCCCTGTCGTCTTTTGTATCACCAACCTGGGCAACTTTTCTCTGGGCAGTTACACACCAGAGCTTATGCATGTTTACCACGTCATCCCGCTCAAGCCATGTGGATGCAGGCAAAAAGAGATCGGCGTATTGTGCCGTGGGCGTGAGGAAGAAGTCTGATACGACAATATATTCCAGCGATGAAAGGGCCTTTTCGATTTCAAGAGACCTTGTCATGGTCAGAAGCGGGTTGGATCCCATAATCCACAAGGCTCGTATCCTGTACGGGTCGGCTGTGATAATCGAGTCCCAGAACGAAGGCGGGTGAACGATCAAGCACATGGGAAATCTCTTGCGGTCGAGACGCAGATCCTGCTTTTCCGGGGGCAGAAATTGCATGCCCGCGAAATCCAGATTGGCAAAGGGAGATTTCATGCGCACACCTTTAGGATGGACCCACGTAACATCACCACCCGGTCTGTCCAGATTTCCTGTTATAGCCCGCAGGATCAGAATTGATCTGGCCGTATGAAAATTACATGCGCTCATGTCAACGGCATTACCCCATTGGATGCATGCGGGTGAAGTCGTGGCATAGGTGCGGGCCGCGTCGCGAATATCTCCTGCGGCAATGGAAGTGATTGTCTGTGCCCATTCAGGTGTATAGGGACTTATGTGTTCCACAAGCCTTTCAAATCCTTCGGTGTAATTATCCACGAATGCATGATCTATCAGGTCTTCCTTGATGATGACATTGATCATTGCCAATGCCAGGGCGCCATCGGTTCCGGGCCTTATCTGGAGCCAGTGGTCAGCCTTTTTTGCCGGACCGATGCGCCTCGGGTCGACCACAATGATCTTTTTTGCCCTCTTCAGGGCCCGCTCGACCATACCGCCGCACATGCCATCGGAGGCCCCCGTGTGTGTGACATTGCAGCCCCAGATAACAACGCATGCGGGATATTCGCCGCCAAAGCCGTATACATCGCATATGGGAAGAGGTCCGCAGGTTATCATACTGGCAAGCACCCTGGGTATATAGCAGATATGGGCAACGCCGGTGGAATTTGGAGTTCCAAAGGCATGGGCAAAGCGCTGAGTGAATCCCGTGTATGGCCTGCCCGTGCCCTGCAACATGGCAAAGTACTCTGATCCGCTCTCGTTTTTGATACGGTTGAGTCGCTCGGCCATCTCATCCAGGGCCTCATCCCAGGAGATACGTTCCCACTTGTTTTCACCCCGTTTGCCGGCACGCCGAAGGGGATGGAGGATCCGGTCCGGATGATACAGCAATTCAGGGGAAGCCGCCCCTTTTGGACAGATATAGCCCCTGCTCGTTGGGCTTTGTTTATCTCCAGTAATCTTTACCACGCGGCCATCTTGTATCTGTACCAGAACCTGACATACGCCATGGCACATTCGACATGCCGATCGGATGATATCTGTGTGTTTCACGTTGTTTTTCTGCAAAGGGTTCCCCCAATTCCTCAAAGCCAAAACGTGGTAGTATCTGCGGGCACATCCGGCATTGCAGGATAGTTGAGCGGCAAGAGGGGCTAATTCTTAATTTTTAAGATGTGACCCCCTGGGCACACATAGAAACAGGCATCGCATTCTGTACAATGAGTCTGATCAATAATGTATTTGTCCGTTCCTTCCTCGATGGAATCGATCGGGCACTCTTCCAGGCAGGTTCCACATATCGTGCACTCATCAGTAATTTCAAGTACCATTGGTTCCTCCAAAATCTCTGGTGCATGGGCTATTCTCTTGTGAAGATATTGTAGCCCAAGATCCCTTCAGCCGTGGCATGTACCGCTTCACAGCGCTGGATTTCTTCCACATAGTCCTTGTGGGTGCGATAGACCTCGGCGGGATCCTTGTTCGTGTCAAGACACGCCATTATCGACTCACCCGCAGCGGTCCCGGTAACAAGCGCAGAGGTAATTCCTTCTCCTCCACGAAGGATCCCGGCTGCCTCGCCACAGAGTATGACATTGCCTGTACCGGGGTTGTAATTCTTCATGGCCGTCATATCATTCAAGACAATGCCCCTGGTCAGCATCGTCTCTTTGATCACCAAACCATGCCTTTCCCTGAGGTGAGCCACGAATTGTTTCTGAAACGCCTTTGATGATTCATTCTGCCTCACCCCGGTGGTCACATGAATTTGATCGTCTTTATGAAACACGGTGGCCATAAAGCCCGTAACTCCTCTGTCCAAAAAGATATACAGGTAGCCGGGCTCCAGGGCCGTATCTCCTCTGTACCACTCTTCGTATACGGGGATCCACCTCAGATGCTTGTCAAAATCCGGCGAAACCGACCTCCTGACCTTGGACTGCGGGCCGTCTGCGCCTACTAGGAATCTTGTGCCCAGTGTCTTTTCAGTGTCCGCATGCCTCAGGTCGACCTTTATGTCCTCGCCTTCCTGCCTGGAACTGATAAAAAGACAATCATCAACTATGGTTGCATCAGATTGATTGCATAACCAGTGATCAACTTCAGAACGAAGAGAATTCAGGCCTGTCTCGGGAAGGCCCTCTGACTGATCAAAGGCCGAGAAAGGCATGTCCATGTATTCGGAATCCAAGTCAAGAAAAACGCGGTTGCCCTTGATAATGCGAGGTTCACACACTACATGTTCGGGAATTTCGCCGAAATGTTCGCGGATAAACTGAACAGAACTCGGAAACAGTATTCCGCTACATATCTTGTCTCTCGGTAGTTTACATTTCTCAATTATGATAGTATTGAGACCAGCGCCTGTAAGGGCCTTTGCAGTGGCCGCGCCAGCAGGCCCTGATCCAATTATCACAACATCATAGGCGTCCTTAAGTCGACTAATTTTCTTTGTCATTAAATCCTCCCTACTACTGGTCCCCGACCCCTCGGATTGAACCTATCGCTTCGTGCGACCACGCAGTGGTCTCCAGCATTTTTCAATGATACCAAGTTCTTTCTTCCACCATGGCCGGTTGAGCGATGGAATAGGCTCCCTCATCAGTCCCTCCGGAATGACGGATTCGTGTTTCTGCCACGGCCCGATCCTGTATTCATCCATTGTGTATTCCCGGCCCAGGTTCGGATTGTTGGGGCAGGCAGGGACCAGTCCTGCCAGACAACGGACCAGGCATGTATTGCAACGTTTACAACGAACGATTTCTTTGGCTCGGCCTTCAGCGAGCTTATTAGGATATTCGGGATCAATAAAGAGCTGCCTGCCCAGTGCTTGAATGTCAAATTTGCCATCCCCCATGTCTTTGTCTGCCTTGACAGGGTCATGCTGAGACGCAACGATGACAGGTATCTTCAGGGCCTTTTTAAAAGCCTGGCCGTGTTCTGGAATGTGCCTCGCGCGATCCATATCAGTAATAAGGTGGCCGCCTTCTTCATAGCCTGCCCCATCGGAGAGGCTGATGTAATCCGCGCCTCTGGCCTCCAAGCCTTTTGCCACATCGATCATCTCTTCCTCTGTGAGACCCCCCTCCATATGTTCTTCAGCGCTTATTCGCACGCCAAGGGCAACACCGGGACAGGCGTACCGAATCTGCTCACACACCTCGTTGAGGAACCGTTTTCGGTTCCTCCATTCGCCCCCGTACATGTCTGTACGTTTGTTGCTCAATGGTGAGAGAAACTGGTGTTCAAGGTATCCATGGGGTGCATGTATTTCGATAATATCAAAGCCCGCTATGACGGCGAGCTGGCAGCTTGAAGCAAATTCTTTCTGCTCATGTTGGATTTCATCAATGGACATCTCACGGGTCATCTGTCCTACCATGAATTCGCGAGGATACTCCGACATCTCATAGATTTCCATGACCCCTTTTGGCGCCTTTTCTTTTGTTAGTTCATAAGGCAGGCCGGCAGTCGGAGCTGGCGCTAGCATGGCATGATCATATGAATGACCCTGCCGGCCGAAGCCGATGGTCATCTGGGCCGCGGCCTTGGCGCCAAAGTAATGGATATGGTCTGTGAGCATGCCCAGACCCTGGAGATGTCCATGATGGAAACAGTAAAGATTTCTTCCCCAAACGAACTGTGAACCCAGCCTTGTGCCAAAAATCGCACCAGTGCTTACTAGTCCGGCCCCGCCCTTTGCACGAGCGGCGAAGTAGGCGATCATCTGCTCGGTAGCCTCGCCATTGTGACCGGACATCGTCTCATTCATTGGGGCGAGAGAGATTCGATTTTTTAGATCTATGGGTCCGATCTTGATTGGGCCTAGAAGATGTCTAAAGGTCTGTTTTTTCCCCTTGGCTGTATTAACTCTTGGCATTTTTCTCTCCTTTCTTTTTTAGGGTTTGTTTTGAACGATATCGTTTTTACTGATTATGCCATCCGACATTAATTCTTCTTTTGCTTGTATCGATCCCAAGGAGTCTCCCAAGATTTTCCCCGAATATCTTCCTGCGGTCATCATCTGTGATTGCAGGGTATCCGTAACCTTCCTGCATATCTTCCGGGATCTGGAACTCGCGGAGGCCCTGAACGGCCCCCCTTACCTGCACTCCGAATCCGGCATAATCGCAACCCCAGATGATCTTATCCGGGCCAACCCATCTCAGTGCCTCGCCTATAATCTTGGCAAATCTCCTGGGAGCGGAAAGTGCCCATGGAACTAAAAGACTGAGACAGACATAGACATTGGGATGGCCCATTGCTATCATATTCAGATCGTCGCAGTAAGGATATCCCATGTGGAAGGCGTTAATCCTCAGGTCAGGGAAATCTCTGGCAACATCATCTAACTGTATGGGCAGGGCATACTTGCTCTTACCCGGAGGGACCCAGCAGAACCCCGTATGAATATCCAGCACAATGCCCAGTTCCTCTGCCTTCTCATAAAATGGCCAGATATCCGGATCATTGATGTAAGTGTCTTCAGGGGGATAGAACTTAAAGATCTTCGCACCTTTTTCTTTTACCCAGTATTCCATTTCCCATATGGTGTTCTTCACCCCTTTATGTCTGATAGGAGAAATATTGGGCTGATACATAAACCGCTCGGGATTGGATTCGACTATCTTGGCCATTTCACCATTAGTACACCACCGGCTTGTATATCCGGTGGTATCCATCATGGATTCGGGCAAAAGGCAGGCGATATCAACACCGTACTTGTCCATTGCCCTTAGTAAGCTGTCAGGATCCGCAGTCTTGATCAGTTCCCATTCTTCCAGGCCTTCCGAGGCCTCCGGCGGCATACCGGTCATGAACGGTCTGTGAATTGCCTCAATGGCCCTCCACCACATCTGGACACCTGGAAAGTGATTGATCAGTTCCATGTCTCCAATAAGGTGGGGTTCCGGATCTATCTTGAAAAAGTCGTCTTTCTCAAATTCCTTGCCCATGCTATCCTCCTCTTCGTTTGGTTGAGTAGTTGTAACTAGCCAGCTATTTAGGTCGAAGGCTGAAGGTTGAAGTATTTTACAACCATCTCGTGCAATGATCTGTCTGCGCTGCAGTTACGGCAGGCAGGCGCATAGGCACATGATCACACATGATTTGCCCCTATTAGCCTTCTACCTTCAGTCTATCCACCTGAATAGTTACGAGTAGTTTACGAATCGCATAACCATTCCCCCAATTAGCCTATTGAACGGCCATGGCCTACCCAGAACCTGGCCTTCACATCCTTTCTTATTATCTTTCCAATAGGAGTCTTGGGAAGGGCATCCCAGAACTCAACTGCCTTTGGGCATTTGTAACCAGCAAGCCTTTTCTTGCAATGTGCAATCAGTTCTTCTTCAGCAGCGGACTGACTCCCTTTCAAAACCACCACCGCCTGAACACGTTCGCCCCACTTTTCATCAGGTGCTGCCACTACAGCACACTCCATCACTGAAGGATGTTCATAAAGCGCGTCTTCTGTTTCCTTAGGGTATACATTTTCGCCGCCCGTCACGATCATGTCTGCCTTGCGGTCAACCAGGAAAAGATATTTGTCCTCATCCATATAGCCCATATCACCTGTATGATACCACCCATTGCGCAAGACCTCTCTTGTCAGCTCTGGGTTCTTCCAGTATCCCATCATTACGTGCTTACCACGAACGACAATTTCGCCAATCTGCTCAGGCTTTAGGTCCATATCGTTTTCATCGACAACTTTGACTTCCGCGCAAGGAGCTTCCTTACCGGCGCTTGCCAAAAGCCTTGATTTCTCGCCTTCAAGGACATGATTCCATTCTGCAAGTCCGGTGGCCCCCAATGCCTCTGTCATCCCATATCCCTGGGCGAATATATTCCCTAACTTCTGGATACACTTTTTCAGGACCTCAGGAGGAAACGGGCTCCCGGCATAGGTGATTAGCCTCAGGCTTGTAAGGTCGTAGCTGTTCACGTCTGCAAACTGCAGGATCCAGCTATACACGGTGGGAACGGCATTGATATGTGTGCATTTTTCATCCTGGATAAGTTGTAATATGCCATTCAGGTCGGGCCTCCTGTTTATGACTACCTTGCCCCCAACCATCAATATACAAAGGGCCGGCCAGAACGAAACGTGGAAAAATGGGAGTATAAAACAGGTGGAATCTTCGCGTGTGAACCCTGCTCCGATAATGGCGGACAAAAGGGCTGTCATGATGTTCCTGTGTGACATCATAACCCCTTTTGGGAGACCAGTAGTTCCTCCTGTATACATAAGCACTGCCATGTCATTCTCATCAATAATGGTATCCGGTTCCGCATCCGTTGCCTCTTTGATCAAGTCTTCATAATATAGATAGCCATCCATTTCTTTTTCGAGGGCGATCCACTCTCTAATAGTTTTAAGATTACCCTTAAGCCCTAAGGAACGGTCCTCATAACCGTCACCCACAATAAAGCACGTTGCCTCACTATCATTTACGATGTGTTCAAGCTCAGAGTCAGAGAGACGGAAATTAAGTGGCGTGACGCTCATGCCCAGCTTGGCGGCCGCAAAGTAGATCTCCAGATACTTGTGTGTGTTCTCTGCCAGGATTGTAAGGCGATCTCCCCTCCCATATCCCATAGAGGCCAGTGCGTTGGAAAATCTGTTTGTCCTGTTGTTCAATTCTTTGTAAGTGAGACGTGTCCCTTCAAAGACAGTAGCCACAGACTCCGGAAAATTTAGTGCGCTTTTGCGTGGGATGTCACCCAGGGTATACATTCAAGACCTCCTTGTCATTTGTGAGTCGAAACCTTTCATGGCCATGACTTGGGTAGTCCCTGGAACTGCATCAGCATATTTCTACTCATCTCGTTGGATATAGGGGAAAACTGGATCTGATAGGCGTCTCTTAAGAACATGGAAACAGGATATTCGTTGCAGATGCCATAGCCTCCGAATATCTCAGAACCATATGTCCCGGCATGCCTGGCACCTTCAGCCGCCACCAGCTTTGCCATTGTTGCCTCCAGATGGTACGGTTTTCCGTGGTCACACAGCCACGCTGCCTTGTAAGTGAGATTTCTTGAGTTTTCCAGGTTTATGCACATATCCGCCAGGTAGTGTTGCAAGATTTGAAACCGGCCGATTGGTCCGCCAAAGGCCTCTCTTTCCATCACATATTTCATACAAAAGTCATATATAGCACTGATGACCCCTACTCCCATCATTGCAACGCCAATACGTTCAGGGTTTAAGACGGTCAGTATGTCATACCATCCATTTCCCCTGTTCCCCAGGATGTTTTCTTTTGGTACCTCCACGTTATCGTAAAAAATCTCGACAGAGTCACAATGGTGGCAGCATATCTTGGGGATCCTTCCTATGGTAAGGCCGTTGGTATCCCTAGGGACCATAATAGTGCTGAGCGATTTTGTGCGTTTTGCATCCTTCTCCGTCTTACATACGGTAATGATGGAGTCAGCGACATGGGCGCCCGTAATAAAGACCTTCTGGCCGTTAATAACCCAGCGGTCTCCCTTATCCTCGGCAGTCGTTTTGACTGCACCTAGGATGTCTGTGCCACCACCTGGCTCCGTCAGGGCCATACAGGTCTTGAATTTGCCTTCACCGATAAGTGGAAGGTATTTATCCTTCTGTTCCTTTGTGCCAAGCTCATTTATGAATCGTACTCCAAAGCCTGCAGTAACACCAACTGCCAGGGCCACAGACATGGATGCCTTACAGATGGGCTCGAAGGCGAGCATCCCATTAACCACGCTCAGGGTCTGGCCGCCGTATTCCTCAGGGATTCCACCACTGAAGAACCCTATGTCTACAAACTTTTGCCAGAGTTCATCAGGCGGAAAATCAACGTTTTCATCCATCCACCGGACATATTCATAATTGAGTTCCTTCTCGCAGAAGCTTGTAAAGGTGTCTTGAATTAGCCGTTGCTCTTCTGTCAAACCAAAGTCCATGTGCGATTCTCCTTTTCACACAATAGTGATGTATTGCTTAAAGCTTACGCCTTTTTCTGCTGTTCGACCAAGCGGCCTGGCTTTTCCCTATACATGTCCATAACTGCCTGAATATCAGGACTGTATGTGAGCCAGGTTATCCCGTTACGTTCAACCGCCAGTGCCGTCTCAATACTACCGCCCTCTGCTGATCTGGCCATAACCTCCTTGCCCATACGAAGGGCTATAGGTTTCTTGGAGGCAATGCCGGCAACGATCTCTTCAAATTTTTCTTCAAATTCGTCGTCCTTAAAGACACGGGTGAGAAATCCCATCTCATACATTTCCTTGGCCGTATAATCCTTTCGACCGCTGTATACTATCTCCCTGGCACGAAACACGGGCATACTTCGGGGCAATCTTGCCGTCCCGCCCCAGCCCGGCAGGATTCCCATATTGATCTCAGTAGTACCAATCCTGGCCGATTCTTTTGCATAAATGAGGTCACAACATAATGCCAGTTCCAGACCCCCGGCAAGACAGTGACCATCGATTTTGCAGATCACGACCTTCTCACAATCGGTGATTGCCCTCTGGACATCCAGACCTTCATGACCCATCCAGTTCAGGCAATTCTGGTGTTCTGCCAAAGACGGGAATATCTCCAGGTCTCCTCCGGTGCAAAATGCCTCTTTACCCGCTCCGGACAAGACAACAACTCCTACCGAGGATACATCCCTAATATTTCGAAAGGCGTGTATTAGTTCTCTTGCCATCTGCCTGTTGATGGCATTGAACTTGTCCGGCCTATTTAAGGTAATTCTACATATAGAATTATTGGCGCCACCGACCTCATACATTATGGTCTGATAGGAATCTGTGCTCATCTCTATAGTATCCGGCGGCCTCGTCTCGTTTTGTGCCGGAGAAACTTTATCCTTATCCTTTTTTTTACCTGTTACAGGTCTGAACATGGGCAAGGCGCAGTCTTCCGATATGTCTTCGAAGACCACTTCCACGTCCATACCTATAGCCACATCTTGAGGATCGCAGTCTACAATCCGTGTCGTCATTCGTATACCCTCTTCCAAGTCAACCATAGCCAGGACATATGGCAGGTCAGGCATAAATTTGGGCTCCACCATATCCATCATTATGGTGTAGGTATATACCTTGGCCTTCCCACTGGCCTCAGACCAACCCAGGTTGGAGGACCAACATTCAGGACAATATTTTCTTGGATAAAAGATATCTATCCCGCAATCATTACATTTCTGGATGAGCAACTTATGCTGCTTAGTCGCCCTCCAAAACTCGCTAGTCCACGGTTGAATTACCGGAATGGGTTTCTTATACTCGCTCATTTTTCTTCCCTCCCCCACACAGTAGCTATGTTATTCATGCCGGATCCGCCTGCCGTATTCTGAAAAACATATCTGGTATCCGGTACCTGCCTTTCACCAGCCTTCCCCATTAATTGTCGGGCGGTCTCCACATAGGTTGCCATACTTACGCCCGAGCCTGTATGACCTCGACCTACGGCATCGCCGATTGTCGAGACAGGGCACTTTCCTCCTGGTGATGTATGGCCTTCCATGTAAAACCTTCCGGCCATACCCTGCTCGCATAGGCCCAGGGCTTCAAGCATTATGGGTTGGGCGAAGGGATATGCAACATAGATATTCCAGATGTCAATATCTTCCTTGGTAATGCCCGCCTCGGCCAGCGCCTTATTTGCGGATTCGCGCCATCCATTGAAGACCGATTCTTGATCTCGAAGGACCGGGCAGGCGCTGAAATACGCGGCACCTTCCCCCAATTTATACGCAACTGGCTTTGCCATCTTCCCTGCATCCTCCGCCGAGGTCACGACCATAGCCGCGCCACCGTCTGCCAACATATTGCATTCCCTCTTGTGGAGAGGAGTTGAGATCATTGGAGAGGACAAGACCTTCTCAATGGAAGGGACATCTTTTTTATAAAACATTGAATTGGGATCAAGCGCGGCCCATCTCCTGAGCGCAACAACGACCGACGCCATTTCCTCTGGCGTCGTACCGGTTTCATACATGTACCTTTGGGCCATCATTCCCATTATGCCGTTGTACGTTGTTCCATAGGGATACTCCCATTGAAGATCTATACCCGCAGTTGCAAAAAAATTGATCAGGTCCGGAAGAGGGATGTTCGAATGAACCGTGACATGCGGGATAAGGACTGCCTTTGCCAGTCCATTATGGATCCATTGCTCTGCCAGCCTGAGGCAGTTAGAGGTCGAAGCCCCGCCTGCATTGCATATGCAGACATCATTACATCCTTTAAGACCTAGCTCCTCCGGGATTTTTCCAAAGGAGATTTCGGATGAGAGTCTTTGTTGTGCCTGCGGCGCCACTGATATAACGCCCTCTATATCATTTTTATCGAGGCCCGCATCTCTTACGGCCTGGATACATATTTCATAAATGATATCCCACCTTGATCTTTCGGGGTAGATCCCTGTGGGTACCTCACCGACACCAACGATAGCCAGTTTACCCTTACTCATTCTTGCCTCCTTTTCATTCCTTATCCTTATCTCAGTGCCCGTTTTGTAAACTATATTAAGGCTCCCTTTAGTATATCTGAAGGTTAGATTTATATTGACAGTAACAACCAACACTGCTAAAGTCAGCAAGGTTTATAGATGTGAATGACGTGTCGTTTTTATATTATAATCCAGAAAGACCTTTGTCAAGAAAAAATTTTTAGATTTTAGTGACATCGGCCTGTATCTAGATATTTCAACAATGGGTCGATATTTCGGCGCATTAAAGGTTATTTTGGGCGCCTGTCCAGGTAATATGCCGCGTAAAATATGGATTGACGAATACAGATAATTGTATATTTGTAGTATTTAGATGGTTGTCAGTGGGTTGGCAAATGGCGGTGAGAGTGAATGAAAAGAACTATATGAGGATCAGCGAACTGGCCAGACGTGCAGGCGTTCCCCGTTCCACTATTCACTTTTATCTTCGCAAAGGTCTCCTCCACGCACCCCTGAAGACAGGCCACACAATGGCATATTATGATGAAAGCCATCTTGAGCGTCTACAAGCGATTCAAGAAATGAAGATGAATATGCGGATGCCCATAACATTTATAAAAGGGCGAATCAGTGAATTAGAAAAGGCCAGAGAAAAGGGACTCGAGATGGGTTCGTCAGCTCATCCCAGTGATGACTCCTCCCTCGGCCCTAGATATAGACGCAAACAGGAGATCATCAATACGGCTATTAATGTGTTCTCGCGAAAAGGATACCACCGGACAAAGGTCCAGGATATTACACAGGCCCTCGGCATTTCCACTGGAACCTTTTATATCTATTTCCCTAACAAGAGGGAACTCTTTATAGAGGTGGTAGATGACGTTCTGCGTACAATATTGGGCGATGCCGCCGACGCGATCAAGACAGAGAAAGACCTTATGAAACGATGGCTCCTGCGGGGGAAGGCCTTTTACGAAAATTACACTAAGTACAACGAGATTTTATACCAGCTACGCGCGGAGACTGCTGGCGAGGATCGGTGGGCACAGGAAAAGACAAAAAAGATTTACCATGAGCTTACAAAACCCTTAATCCGGGAGGCTCGGCAGGCCATAGATCAGGGTCTCTTTAGAAAGGTGGATCCTGACTTGCTGGGCTATGCCATGACGGGCCTGATCGAGATTATGTCCCTGCGCACCACTCTCGATCGGAAATACTCCTTTGAAGAGATCATGGCCTTCATACATGATCTTATCTCAAAAGGCCTTGAGCCTGTTCCAGGGTCTTGATGACATGAATCAATCCGGGCCTGCTTTATGTCGGTGCACCGCCCGGGAAAAAATTTCAAAGAGGTTAAACTAGCTATGCGTTTTTTACTTGTAAACCCTTTTTATCCTATATCCGAGACGCCTTCACCCCCGTTAGGACTGGCCTTTTTGGCCGCAGCCCTTGAGCGGGCAGGAGTAGAGGTCAGAATTTTGGATTTTGTCGTATTCCCATACAGCAAAACGATGCTTAAAGAGGCCATTAATGATTTTTCACCGGACGTTGTTGGCGCTACTTCCGTTACCATGAGCTTTAATAATGCCATCGAGGTATTAAAAGATGTCAAGGCCCTGGACCCCGACATCCTAACAGTTATGGGTGGGCCACATGTGACCTTTTGTGCAAGAGACACCTTGAAGGCCTTTTCTTGTGTGGATATTATTGCCCTGGGAGAGGGCGAAGAGACCATCGTTGACTTGGCAATAGAGGCCGGCGGCAGGAGAGATTGGAGTAGCATAGAAGGTATAGTTTATCGCAATGGCACCGAAATAAGGAGTACCGGTGCCAGAAAGCTCATCGCTGATGTGGACTCGCTTCCCATTCCGGCAAGGCATTTGATCCCTTTGGGGAGATACAGGGCACTGGGTATGCCTATTAGTATAACCACAAGCCGTGGCTGTCCATTTAAATGTATTTTTTGTGTGGGAAGGAAGATGGTAGGGTCTAAGGTGCGGTATAGGAGCCCCGAAAAGGTCGTAGATGAGCTTGAGCCCCTAAGTAAATTGAATTTTCATCAGATAAACATTGCTGACGATCTTTTTACCGCAAAAGGATCTCACTGTATTGGTGTCTGCGATGAGATAATAAAGAGGGGGCTTGAGGTCAAGTGGACATCCTTTGCAAGGGTGGACACGGTCTCAAGGAAGGTCTTGGGTAAGATGAAGGAGGCAGGCTGCCAGGCTGTAAGTTTCGGGGTCGAGAGTGGGAATTCAGAGATACTCAAGACAATTAGAAAAGGCATTACAATAGAGCAGGTGATTGCCGCGGTCGAGATGTGTAACGATGTTGGCATAACCCCACATGCCTCTTTTATTTTGGGCCTTCCGGGTGAGACTCCTGATAGTTTGAAAGAGACAGTCGATTTTGGTGAAAAACTGAAGAGCATGGGCGTCTCACATGGTTTCCATCTCCTGGCCCCATTCCCGGGGACGGAGGTTCGCGAGAGAGGTGAAGAACTCGGCATAAAGATATTGACCAATGATTGGTCACAATATCATGCCAACAGGGCCATAGTTGAGACATCATCGGTGACCCGGAAGATGTTTGACGATGCGGTTATAGAATGGGAAGAAGAATTTGATAGCTGGCTGGGATTTATCAAGGGACGCATGGAAAAAGGCCTGGCCACTGATGATGAATCCTGGCAGATTACAAAGCTCGAATATGCCGTGCTTATATATGATTTGATGATGGGAAAGGTCATAGAAGACAGGGGCGTGTGGTCTAGCCAAGATGGGTCTTTATCTGATCACGACCAACTGAAGACCCTCGCCAGAAGGGTTGCAGGCTCAACTGATTATACAGAGCATCAGGTATATGATACACTGAATTGGGTTGTCAGCCATGAGAACCTGTGCTTCAAGAAGAACAATGGTAAGATCAGGTGGGCGTGGACTGATAGTTTACAAGGATAAGGGGTTGGCCTAAGGCAAGAGAGCATTATGTTTGACATAAAGATATCTTTTCCCTATTATTACCCAATTTTGAAGCTACACTTGGCTTGCTCAAACGGCCATGAGCCCGTGAAATTGCTCCACCGACGGGAGTTATATGGTGCAAAGGGATAAGGACGGTCCGCTTAGAATATGCCTGTTGAGTTACAGGAGTAATCCACACTGCGGTGGACAGGGTGTGTACCTAAAGAATTTAAGCCGAGCGATCAAAGATCTGGGGCATCATGTGGACGTTGTGTCCGGGCCGCCCGATCCACTCCTTGATGAAGACATCGCCGTCCATTATCTCCCAAGCCTGGACCTTTATAACCCTGAGGACCTTTTTAGGATACCTTCTCTGAGAGAGCTTTGCGATCCTATCAATATTGTTGAGTGGGTGGGTGTATCGACCATGGGCTTTCCGGAGCCATTTACATTCGGCCTCAGGGCCTTTAGGTTTTTGAGAAATAAATTTCATAGGTACGACATAATCCATGATAATCAAAGCCTTTCATATGGGCTCTTGGCAATCAAGAAATCTGTGCCCACAATTGCCACCATCCATCATCCAATAACTGTAGACAGGGACCTGGCCGTTAAAGATGCATCAGCCTTATGGAAAAAGCTCAAACACATGCGATGGTATTCCTTTGTGGGCATGCAGAAGAGGGTCTCCAGAAATCTTTCCCGTATCATAACGGTTTCAGAGTGCTCCAGGGATGATATCAGCAGGGAATTCAGGATTTCTGCAAAGAGATTTAGCGTTGTACCAAACGGAATTAATACGGGCCTATTTTATCCTGTCCCAGAAATCAAAAGGGAACCGGATAGAATAATCGTTACTAACAGCGCTGATACACCGCTAAAGGGTCTCCCTCATCTGTTGAGGGCGGTCAATGAGGTATCAAAGGTCCGATCTATCAAACTTACCGTGGTCGGGAGGCCCAAAAAGAAAAGCGAGCTAATAAAATTGATAAGGGAGCTGGATCTTGGCCGACTGATTACATTTACTGGTCGGATTAATAACGGCGAGTTTGTTCGTCAGTATGGAAGGGCCACCATCGCAGTTGTCCCTTCAATGTATGAAGGATTTGGCCTTCCGGCCGGTGAGGCCATGGCCTGTGGTCTTCCCGTTATTAGCACTACCGGGGGTGCCTTACCGGAGGTAGTAGGTGATGCCGGCATCCTCGTTCCTCCGGGTGATCCGGATGCCCTTGCGACGGCCATGATAGATCTCCTGAACAACCCTGACAAGGCACGGAAAATTGGAGAGGCCGGCTATAATAGGGTGCAGAGTTCTTTCACATGGGAAAAGGCCGCCCAGAAAACCGTTGAGGCGTACAGGAAAACCATAAGTGATTACAGTAGACTTTAATAGGCTCCCAATAAGACCCGGCTACAGGGTCCTTGACGTGGGTTGTGGGTCCGGCCGGCATACGTGCGCTGTTTCAAGACTTAAAGAAGTAGTGGCTATTGGATTAGATATCAACCCTGATGACGTTATTGAAGCGAAAAACAGACTTATCTATGAGGAAAGGCTTGGTGAACAGGGGGGCGGTGTGTGGGGCACCATTGTGGCAGACATAGCCCACATGCCCTTCAAAGACAATTCATTTGATCTTGTTATCTGTTCAGAGGTCTTGGAACACATCCACGACCAAGAGACCGCAACTTGTGAGGCGGTGAGGGTCTTAAAGGCAGGAAAAGACCTTGTCGTGAGTGTTCCGAGGCGTCTGCCGGAACGAATCTGTTGGGCCCTGTCAGATGATTATCAGAATGCAAATAATGGACATATTCGCATATACAAGAAGAAAGAATTGACCGGCCTTCTGGAAAATGCTGGCACAAGAAAGTGGGCGGATCATTTTGCCCATAGTCTCCATACGCCCTATTGGTGGCTTAAATGCTTAGTTGGCCCGACCAGGAATGATTCCGCTCTGGTAAATCTATACCACAGTTTCCTGGTCTGGGATATGATGAAACATAAATGGATTACACGCTTTTTGGACAGACTTTTAAATCCTCTTTTGGGAAAAAGCGTGGTACTTTACTTAAGGAAAAGAAAAAATGTTAAAGGCGATTACACCCCGAGAAGCTCAGTATCCTCCTTTTGATATAACCTCTACAGCGGAATTCATTTTGAGTGTCCAAAGGCAAGATGGCGAGATACCATGGTCTGAGGGTGGAAAGACAGATCCATGGGACCATGTGGAAAGTGCAATGGGTCTAACTGTCTGTGGTTACCATCTGGCTGCAAGAAAGGCATACCTTTGGTCTGCCAGATCTCAGCTCAGTGATGGGAGCTGGTGGTCAGAATATCAAGATGGCATTCCTCGAAAAGGTGCCCATAAAGATTCGAACATGACCGCCTATATTGCAGTCGGAGTTTTCCATTATTATGTGGCCACAGGTGATTACCAGTTCTTGCGCCTCATGTGGAATACGGTATCGAGGGCCATTGATTATGTAATTGAACTCCAGGAACAAGGGGGCGAGATAATCTGGGCAAAAAGGGCCAATGGAAGCCTTGATATGAAGGCCCTTCTGACCGGTTCGAGCTCCATCTATATGAGTATTGCATGTGGCCTGAAGATTGCGTCATTGTTGCGCGAAGAGAGGCCCCGCTGGGAGATTGCGAGGACAAAGCTGGGAGAGGCCATAAGGCACAAGCCGCATCTCTTTGACCAGAGCAAATCCCGCTATTCCATGGATTGGTATTATCCAATGCTTTGCGGTGCCTTGAAAGGAAAGGAGGCACAGAAACGTGTCGAAAAATTATGGGATGATTTTGCAATCGCCGGTTGGGGTGTGCGCTGTGTGTCAGACCAGCCCTGGGTGACAATGGCGGAAACCTCAGAACTGGTGATATCTCTGGCTGCTATGGGAGATTTTGAGTCTGCTGACATGCTTTTTGGATGGATACAGGACAAGAAATACGAAGATGGATCTTTCTGGACAGGTGTTACAGTTCCAGACAGTGAAATCTATACACTTGAAAAAACGACTTGGACATCTGCAGCAGTCCTCCTCGCGGCAGACATACTTTACGGCATCAGCCAGGCCAGCCAATTTTTTAGCCACAGATTCTGGAGATCCTATCCTTTTGAGTCGGGAAAGGTAAAGAGGATTAATTAAGGGTTTTACGGTCTTAGAAGATCCCCGGGGATGTGTCCGCACTCCTGGCGTTTAAGCACGCCCAGGGTTTTGATCATGGCTAGTTCCTCGAAAAGGCCGGATGCTATTGCAAGCTTGTATACCTCATAAGGTGCCTGCCCACCCTTTTCAGTATCCGTAAATATGTCATGGATGAGCAGATACCCCTTTGGGATGATATGTCGGGCCCACGAATTGTAGTCAGTATATGCAGCCTCATATGAATGACCACCATCAATGAATACCAGGCTGAGCGGAGTTGCCCATAGACGTGCGGCCACATGAGACCGGCAAACTATGGGCACCACAGTTCCTTCAAGCCCGGCAATTTCGATCGTCTTTCTAAATTCCCTGAAAGTGTCTATGCGTTCTATTTGGGGATCAAAGAGTTCAGGGTCAAAATACTCCTCACCAGGCTGCTGTTCCTCAGAACCCCTGTGATGATCAATGGAAAAGAGTATGCCGTTGTTTTCTCGGCAGGCCGTACCCAAGTAAATAGTCGATTTTCCACAGTAGCTGCCTATCTCCAGACATGGGCCTATCTTGCTGGCTTCTTCAGCAATTTCAAAGAGGCCCCTCCCTTCATCCTCATCTAAAAAGCCTTTTACATTCTTCAATAGTTCAACATCAATATCCATTTCACACCCCGCTGGTGTAGATTGTCATGCCCTAACCCGGATAAGCCGTAAAAGTGTCCAAATTGAACCAGAGTTCAAAGTGAGGCAACAGCTCAATAATTGAGATTGCGTTTCCTGCCAACTGACAACTGCCAACCGCCAACTATCAATTGAGCATTTTCGCTCAATTGGGGTAGAATTTCATCGTCTCCTAAGGCCCAATACAAGAAATTATATCCAAAACAAGGGACTCTTGCAACCGTGAGCATAACCTTTCCTCTTTCCGCTTGACAAAAAGCGCACTACCGAAAGGAGAAGCCGGCATAATGGAATATTCAATCAGTACTGATGGTGAAAAATTCGAGCTTCCCAGAGACGAGGATTATCTAAAAGAATATCCTTATAAGGGCTGTGATGTTCCGACGGATAAGGGGAGCGGGGTCTCATTTATTAATGAAACCCTCGCAAGCGTCGACAGAAGACAGAACGAAAGCAGGCCGTATTAACTAAAATCTCCAGACTTCCCAGGCTAAAAACCTATAAAAAACCTGAAACAACTATATATTGTGCCGCTTTTTTTAACTCACAAGAGCAATTTTTCTATACTTTTTCTCCGAAAAAGCAAGGTCTTATCCATCTTTGGTATTAACCTCATCAATTCGATACAACAGTCAATGTAATCCTGCACCAGACCCCTGTAGAAAAGTAGGAGCCAGTCCATGCACTACATTTAAAAGATTGGCAGCTCTGCACCGCGGGCAGAAGTGAACATAATCATCGGTGACAGTTTGAATAATCTTTTCTAACTGTGGTTTAGGCGCAAACACAGCATTGCATCTTTGACAGGTTTCCAACTCTACAGACTGTATCTCTTTTTTAGGCGATATTTGAAAAAACATTACAGGACTTATTTCGTGCCTTAACTCTGCAGCATCTTCCGGGCAGCTTTTTACACATGTCCCACAGCAGATACACTGATAGTGGGAGTAACTAAAAGTCCTGAGATTTCCTTTATCGTTGAATTCAAGTGTCCCTGTAGGACAACTTAACACACATGCTGTACAACCCGTGCATTTTGCAGGGGCAAGTCGAGTCCTACAAAAGAGAAAAGCCGCAGCAAGTAATATAACCTCTCCACTGAGGACATGTATGGTCCACAGGTTATTTTCTAGAAAAGGAGCAAACTCAAGGCTGCCGTGGGCAAGAAAATAACCTGTCAGGAAAGGTAAGGCAGTTATAGTAATTAAAAGATAGTCTTGTGTTGAAGACGCACGGCGAACCTCGGCCAAAATGATACGCCTTAATATAAAAATGACAGCTAAAACCAATACAAGAAGTGTCAGTAGATCAGCCCACGCATCTGGAAGAGAAGCCCAGCTCCATCCAAACCGAGATTCTTCCCATAACGCAACATGTCCGATCAGACAGATTGGAACAATAAAAAGGCATAGGTGAAAAATATATTTTAGAATTGAGTGGATAGGATTTTTTCTTACAGCATTGTGAAAAGGTAAAAGAGAACGGCCAAAAGAGATAAGAATATATCTGCATTTTGAATCCGTATTCTTCGTGTTTTTAATGATTGCAGAGATAAAGAGGCCCAATCTAGCGGCAATTCCAGAAAAAAATATTATAAAGACCATCCACAATAAGGGCCCTTCAACGAAGTCCCTAAGGGTTCCAAAGTGCATCAATAAATACTTCCCTTTCCTGAATTACTTAATGCTGCAGACTTTTCTCTTCATGTAAGACAATATCAAGCCTCATTTCCATCACATCTGGTGGAATTTCGGAGACTGCCATTGGTCTCTCCGTCAAGATGTAGGGATCCCGTGTTTCTTGCAGTACTCTGGGTATGTCGTGCGAACCGACTCAAGATGCGGAAGCAACTTCATGATGGAAGCAGTCGGCCCTTTTACCTTGACCTTCTTTGTTACAAAGGCCTTGGTGAGGGGAAGTTTTTTTAGCCAGACATCGTGGGCTATATCAGCCAGCATCTCCATAGTAATGTCGGCCTCTTGGTTTGCCTCTTCTCCCATAAGTGCTTTGCCAGGCCCAACCCATACGCATGCGTCAGGATTCTTCAGAATAAATTTCAATGTAAGTCCATATTCCTCTAACTTTTTGCCAAAGGTGGTTTCCGCTTCCACCGCATCCCACAAACCTCGGTAAAATTCATACAGCTGATCCGCATTCTTAAATACAGGCATCCTTTTATTCTCCTGTTGATTTGAAACGGTATACAGAATGGGGTCCTTGGCATATGGTTTCTAAGAACCCATCGCTCTTTTTTTTCTCTCACGGGGAGTCTCCTTTTCCAAGGAAGAACTCTCCTAAGGAATAACTTCCACCTCTTCTGATCCCAAATCCAATCCTTCACTTTCTAGTTCGTCAATAACGTCTTTCATTCCAAGCCTCTCCAACTCCCTCCTTGTCGGGACGCCTGTTTCAGGATCACAGCCCCACTCGGCGCAGTACTCAGCACCTACTTCCTCCGAGTATTCAAAGGCTTGGCCCTGAAAATATCCGCTCTGGAAGGGCTCCACCCACATTCTGGAGTAAGCCTCGGAAAATTCGGTTGGCTCACCTTTCAGTTCACACAGAAGGTTGTATGAAGCTTCCAGCAATCGCTTTCTTCCGAGTGCATTGAAAACCATTTCGCCAGTCCATGCCTCACCCGTTGATGCTTTGACCGCCGCAGCCGCCTCTGGGGCGTTAAATTTCATACCAGCATGATGCACCCTGTCACTTCGCCAATCGCAATGGCCTGTCATGTCACTTACCGCCACTCCACTCTCAATTGCCTTGAACCATTTCCCCTTTCCGACAACAACAAAGGGCTCCCAAGCCCTCCTGTTACCCGTCCATTTCTCGGCAAAATCGGCACAGTGTTCCTCCATGAGCTTCTCGGCTTTTTCCATGGATATTCCAAGGCGCTCGGCTGCAATCTGAAACCCTGCATGCCTGTCACTTGGGGGCTGCATCCATATAAACTGGGCCGCAGTCTTTACAAGCTGCATCGCACCTAGGCCGCCGGGCATTAGATACGGCTCTGGATACTTGGCCCACAACAGATAGTTCCTTTCGTATGGGGCATAGTCCAAACCATTCCGTTTGCCCAGCGTATTACTCGCATGGACAACTCCATTCGCAAGGTTCTTGCCAAAGCCCTCTCCCTTGGAAACCTTGTCTATAAACGTCAAGACGGCTTCTTCGCTGGCCCATTCCATGGGAACGCCGTCGGTATCTTCGGCAGTAATTACGCCCTCTTCGTACAGCACCATCAGCCAGGCAATCAAATTGGAGGCTTCAACTGTATGAAGACCATATAGATTTGACTTTCTTAGAGCCTTCCACCACAGGTTGACGTTGAAGCTCTTTATGTTCGTTCTATAATTGATCCAAGTCCAACAAGCAGCACCACCAGAGCCTATCCCAGGCACATCATAGTTCTGTTGGCATTGTATAGGACAGAAAGCACATCCTATTGAACCTACAGAGTATTTCTTTGTAAATCCTATCAGTGTATCTTCTTTCGAATCTCTTTCTACAGGATGTGGGGGATAAGTACTCAAGGCATCAGGACCGTACCCCCATTGTAAGAGATTCCTTTCCTCCCAAAGGTCATAGTGCCAGGACAGTCCAACTTCGTTTAGTTCTTTGACGACCCACGCGGCTTTTCCTTTCGTATAGTTTTCCCACACCTCCTTCCATATGGCCATGAACGCTTCGGGATTGGCTACTTTTAATCCCTTAGTGCCCCGAATCGCAACGGCCTTCAGATTCTTTGAGCCCATAACAGCCCCAAGCCCACCCTGGCTGGCTGCATTCTGGATATCATGAAGGATCAGGGAAAAGACGACAAGATTTTCACCAGCAGGGCCGATACACGCAATCTGGATATCAGGGTCCCTCAGTTCCTCCTTGATCCTTTTTTGTGTCTCCTGGGTGTCCAGACCCCATAGGTGCCTGGCGTCCCTGATCTCAACAGCGTCGTTATTAATAAACAGGTATACTGGCCCATCTGCCTTACCTGTAATTGCGATGTGGTCGTAACCGGCAAACTTCATCTCTGCCGGAAACTGTCCGCCCAGCCCCGCACTCACCAAAGGACCGTTGGTAATTAATGGCGACTTCGCGACAACCTCACACCTTGTACCCAACAGGGTTCCTGTTAGTGGACCAGTGTTGAAGGTAAGTAGGTTCCTAGGATCAAGTCCTGAAACCTCAGGAGGGATGCTATCCCAGAATAGCTTTGCTGCAATTCCTCCACCTCCCATATAGTCCCTAGCGTACTTGGAGGTAGGCTCCTTTTCTATTCTCCCTTCCGTCAGGTCCACCCTGAGTATACTTCCTGCCCTTGACATCTTATGCCCCCTTTCTTTCGAGCTCGAGGAACTTGTCCGTCTTTACCCTCGCCAGAAATGCTGGCACTTTTTCACTATCGATTAGCTGCAATGCCCCACTGTAACAGTACTTAACGCATTGGGGTTCACCGACCTCAGCACATAGATTACATTTTATTGCGACAGCTTTCTCTTGGTTCACTGTTATCGCTCCCACCGGGCACGCTATCTCACATAATTTACAGCCAATGCACTTTACTTCATCCACGGTTTTTATGCCTTCATCTGACGTGGTTATGGCGCCAACCGGGCATACAGCCATGCAATGGGGCTCTTCGCACTGAAGACAGTATACCGGAACATTATGGAGAATCGACCTCTCAACCGTCCTGACCACTCGTATCCTGGATTTTACCGGATTGAACTCCCCTTCTTTAGTGAGGCTGCATATAGCTTCACATACTCTGCATCCGGTACATTTCTCCAGGTTCAGCACAATCCTTTGCATGTTTTCACCTCCTTATGATTCTCTCTCTTTTAGCGACATCTTAGGGTTCTTATATTGAATGATCTAATACAAGATATACTTAAGAGGCAAAACATGTGCCAGAAATAGCCTTTATTTAACCTATTGATATTGCTGAAAATTATAAGAAGATGAAAGAAAAGGTCAGACCTTATAGGGTCTTTATGACCATATAAGGTCAATTTCGCTTTACAGAAATGCAAAAAAAATGTAATATGGCATCCATGAATCAAAAAAGGAGATGAATGGACGAAAATTTACAAAAGCGTTCAGAGCAATTGATTGAGGCAGCTCGACTCGAACGGGATTTGGCCTCGGAAGCACTGAAAACTGGTGACCTGGAGCTGTGCTGGACACGCCTTTACCACGTACTGACCCGGCTCTCCCCATACCTTGTTGTCCAAGAATGCGGGGTCTTGTTTGCTACGACCAGTTTGGAGTTCTCCAATCTTTGCTTTTTTCTGGGAAAGGGCTTTAACGAGTTGATGACGTTTTTACAGACCGGTAGAACCGCAGCCGAACATCTGGGGGACCGCCGCTCCCGGGCACTGATCCACCTTCACTTAGGCAGGTTATACGCTTTCGCTGGAAAACTTTCCAAGGCCATGGATGTCTTTGCTCAAGGAAGGGCAGAGACGGAGGAATTGGGTGACGAGGACATCCTGACTCAAGCGGCCGAACTTATAGGCATGTACTACTTTCTACAGGGCAGATTTGCAGAGGCCCGGCCCCATTTTGAAAGGGCAGCACAAAGCTATGAATCTAGTGAGTTAGGACGGATCGTCAACCCTTCCGGTCCGATGATGCTGAGTTTTTTTGCCACCTGTCTTGGCCAGTTTAACAATGCCATTGGCACAGCTAATTACTACCATCGGCTTGCCCTGGAGAGGCCGGACCAAACCTCAGCGACAACGCTTAGGGCGGTACTCGGGGTTATCCTGTTAATGATCAAGAAAAAAGATGAAGCCGCCTTTCACCTTTCAGAAGCCCTTCGTGAGGCCATCAAAACAAAGAATATCCTTGCCGGGTATTTTGCAAAGGGAGGCATTGCCTACCACCACTTTCTGGAGGGCCGACTCGATGAAGCCAGGGAAGGGCTGGCACAAGTAGAGGCCGAAGGGACTGGTTCAGGCCTCCTCATTCACTATGGCTCATTCCTTTTTTTTGAGATGATATATGAATTCCATCGACTGGATATTGAACCTATCCCGGGACTCGAATTTCATCGGCAAATCCAGCGTATCATGCGTGAACCCAATATCCATCTGCGTGGGGTTGCATTGCGCCTCAAGGCCATGGAAGCGGCGGAAAGCGGAGAAGACAGAAGAACCATTGAATCAGATCTCAAACAGAGTGAGGAATATCTGATACACTCAGGAGACCCAATTCAGTTGGCCAAGACAAGGCAGGAGATGGCTCGATTTAAACTTCGAGATGGGGATCAGGAAGCGGCCCGTGTTTTGGCCCAAAAGGCCTGGAAAGGATTTTCAGGCTATGGGGACATCTTCTACACTGATGATCTGAGGCATTTACTGGCTATCGAGGGCGATTTTTCGCCGGACCATGACACGCAGGAAAAATTCTTTGACCTGTTTATTGATATGATTCAGGAGTTGACACCCAGCCCAGATCTGAACCGACTTTTGACACAGACGGTAGCCGCCACAAACCGCTTCTTTGGCGCGGAACGCGGAGGAATTTTCTGGTTCAGTGACAGCGGAGCCCGAAAGGGACCTGAGCTGAGGGCTTCTTGTAACCTTATTCCATCCGAAGTGGCCTCTGAAAATTTCCGTACCAACTTAGCCCTGGTCTTTAAGGCTTGCAAGGAAAACAGGTCACTGATAGTTCGGCATAAAGGCGAAGGACTATGGCCTAATCAGGACAAGGCCGTGCTCTGTGTACCTTTTGAGTTTGAAGGACGGGTGCAAGGCGTGCTTTACCATGACAACTCCTTTACCAAAGATTGTTTTGACTACTTCGACAAATCGCATTTAGTTCGGATGGCCAATTCTCTAACCGTCTATATAGAACGCTTGATCCGGTTTAGCAGGAGTATAGAACAGAAGGCTTCGGTAAGCCTGACTCAATTGGAGCAAAACACGGCAAAGGAAATCGTGACCCAGAGCCCGGTTATGAATGAGACCTTGGCCAAGGCTGACCGTATCGCCGCCTCGGATAGTACTGTACTGATCCTCGGTGAGACAGGTGTGGGAAAAGAACTTCTGGCCCAGAGGATTCATATGATGAGCCAACGCAGTGAGAAACCCTTTGTGATCGTCGATCCCACAACAATCCCAGAAAACCTTGTGGAAAGCGAACTATTCGGTCATGAAAAAGGAGCCTTTACTGGTGCGGACCGCCAAAAACGCGGCCGCCTGGAACTGGCCCACAGCGGCACCTTGTTCATTGACGAAGTTGGTGAAATCCCGAAGTCAATCCAAGTCAAGCTTCTCAGGGTAATCCAGGAAAGAACCTTTGTACGGGTTGGCGGGAACCGCACTTTGCACCCGGATTTTCGCCTCATAGTGGCTACCAGCCGCGATCTGGCCTCAGAGGTCGCGGCTGGCCGCTTTAGGGAAGACCTCTACTATCGGCTTAATGTTGTTCCTTTAACTCTGCCGCCTTTACGCGAGCGAAAAGAGGACATCCCCTTATTGGCCGGTTATTTTCTTGACCGGTATGCTTCCAAATATAACCGAGCAGAGGTAAGACTTAGGCCTCAGGATAAAGACAGGCTCAAAGGCTATAATTGGCCGGGAAATGTGCGTGAACTTGAAAATGTGATGGAACGCACTGTGCTCTTATCTACTGATGAACGTTTGGAGTTTAAACTGCCAACAGAAGGAAAGACTGTGCCCGGTCAATTTTTTTCTGACTATCCCACACTTGATGAAATTCAGCGTCGCTACATCCGCCATGTCCTAAAAAAGACCGGTGGCAAGGTAGGTGGCCCGGCGGGAGCGGCCGAGATTCTAGGAATGAAACGGACATCTCTAAACAATCGAATGAAAAGATTGGGTTTGCGCTGATCTTCTAGGATCGGAAGCGAGCTCAAGGTCCCCAGTCGGGCTCGGGCGTCGCCAGGCTAACTAGTCGAATATTATAGTTTAACGTCAATAAAATAGTTATTTTCTGGCCCTATATCTTCTTTTTTGCCCCCCCGATGGACGTTATAAAGAATATCCCTCACCATTGATTACCGTGAATAATGCTCTTTTTTCCCTTAGAAAGTGCCATATAGGGGCTAAATAGCGGTATATTTTTGGCTGATTCCTTATTGTTCTAAATGGTTAGCTTTGCCCGACCCCCCACCAGCACTCAAATATCCTGCGATAACAACATCTCTCATCATCAACCTCCTCAAGTATTGATTTATCGTTGCACGAAAATACCCTATTCATGAAAGGCCCCATATTTTTTCTTCACTTCTTTTTTGAGAATCTTCCCCGACCCGCTCTTGGGCAAAATTTCCTGGGATATTTTTATGAACCTGGGATATTTATAAGGAGCGACTCTCTCTTTGCAATACTGCTGAATGTCCTCAGGGTCGATTTGCGCCCCCGCTTTCAAGACAATCACCGCGGCCACTTCTTCCCCAAGATCCTCGTGTGGCACCCCGTAAACAGCGGCCTCCAAAATCTCGGGCATTTGATAAAGAACCTCCTCTATCTCTCTTGGGTACACATTGTATCCTCCACGAATGACAAGTTCTTTTTTCCGGTCTACAATGTGGATGTACCTGTCCTCATCCATCCGGGCCAGATCTCCGGTGTGAAGCCAGCCATCAACAAGCGCCTCTCTTGTGTCCTCAGGACGATTAAGATATCCTTTCATCACGCCAGGGCCTTTTATGAGCAACTCCCCAACTTCGCCTATTGGAACGTCGATCCCTTGTTCATCCACAACTTTGGCATTGAATTCCGGAATAGGAAGGCCGATAGACCCCGGCTTGGTAGGCCTTCCATAAGGATTCTCCACGCAAACGGGACATTCAGTGAGGCCATAGCCTTCATGGATCTTTGTCCTAAAAAGTGTTTCAAACCTTTTCAGAAACTCCACCGGTAAGGAGGCACCGCCTGATACGCAGAATTTGAGAGAAGCCCGCTTTGGGGGTGTTTCCGATGCAACTTGAATGAGGCGGTTAAGCATGGTTGGAACCGCGAAAAGAATTGTATGTTCTTGCTGTTCGATGAGCCGGATCACTTTTTCAGGATCAAAATGGGAAAAAAGTTCAATGGTCAAGCCTGAATACATAGACACATTCATAACGCTGGTGATCCCATACACGTGATAAAGGGGAAGGATCCCGATAACCACCGTGTTCGGTTCGATGACGCCACGCATCCCGGCAAGAATCCTGGCATTTTGTGCCAGATTCCAGTGAGTCAACATAACCCCTTTCGATACGCCTGTTGTTCCTGATGTGTAAAGGATATTAAAGGTATCGTTGTCATCGGCAGGGTAACTGGAAAATCCGTCTTTCGTGGAGAAGACTTCTTCCAGGTTCTGGAAGCCCGACGCTTTCGAGGCCTCCAGTGCCAGTCGGATAGATGGGCCTTCTCCAATTTCTTCGAGAACGTTCGTGATTTGTTCAAGATAAGGCTCAGCCCCGATAAAGGCCTTTGGTTTGGAATCCGTGAGGATGTGCTCAAGCTCATAAACGCGATAAAGAAAATTTGCAGGGACGACTACGGCTCCCAGTTTCGCTATTGCATAATAAACTAAAATCGATTTCACGCTGTTCGGCATCATCACCATGCAACGATCCCCTGCTCCCAAGCCCAGATCCCTCAGCCCATTGGCGAGGCAATTACACTTTGCATTCAATTCTTTGAATGTCACCTCTTCACCCTCGAACTGAACGGCTATCTTATCAGGATACTTACTTGCCGAATTTTCTATAAATTGCGCTAGATTCATTGAAAGCTCCTCCGGCCTAAAATATCTCCACGAAACAATCCTATGCTTTTTCAGTCCTTATGGTTGGTTGGAGGTCGCCTATGAGAAAGTAAGTCAAGAAAAAACAGCTCTCCATTAGCAAGAAAAAAGAGTTGGTTAGCGTTGAGAGTTGGGGTCAGACCAAGCTATCCTATATCTTTCATTTGAAGCAATGATATCAATATATGGTAATCTATCAGCGAGTATCTTTGGCGCGGATTTTGTATTTCGTTGTATCTACAAAAAGGCCACTCCTCCGGATGACTTACAACTCCAGCCCGTACCATATTTACCCTGTTAAATAAGATTTGAGCCGGTTTTTAATAAACATTTTTCCATGATATGTCTTGATATACTTCTCTCTGTTAGTCGCATATGTTTGATTTAGGCATGCCTCATAATACACGAGTTTGAGCGGGCGCCTATCTCTGGTGGATTTAACCATATAATTAAATACGCTTAGACCATGCCGCTTTTTTGCTTGACTCACAAGGGCACTTTCTATATCCTTTTTCCCCGAAAAAGCAAGATCTTATCCATATCCATTAAACATCTTTTCAGAACTCCGCGTCCGACGCCCCTGCTGAATCCGATCAGATCGCCATATATCCGAAAACGGCATTTTTCAGATTCCGTCGGAAAAGATTCCACGGACGGACTTTTTGCTATTCCATGAACATTACAGCATTAATATACAATAGTCGGAAATGAATCACCATTCCGGAATGCACCCTCCAGGGCGGCAAGTTTCCAGGGATGAATCTTCTTGTAAACGCTTTATGCGTTGCTATCTTATCCTCACGGCGGTTTCAAAAGTACAAAGAGTCTGTGATAACTGGCGCAGGGCTGAATCTGGAGATTTCGAGGTGAACAAGAGATTTGCGCAATCCATCGGACTGACCCGGCCTGTTCTGGCACTTTCCAGCGCGCGCATGGCCGATGCGATGGGCAACAGCATCCTTTTCATTATCTTGCCGCTCTATGTGGCAAAAATCCCCACGGAATATCTGCATTTTCCCCTGCCGGTTCTCGTGGGCATTTTGCTCTCACTGTACGGTCTGGTGAATTCGGTACTACAACCCTTTATGGGGGCATTGAGCGATCGCATGGGCCGGCGCAAGGTCCTCATTCTGATCGGTCTTGGATTGATGTGTGCGGGAACCATCGGATTTATTCCCGCAAACAATTTTCTCGAACTGGTTTTCCTCCGAATGCTCCAGGGTATCGGTGTCGCGATGACCATCCCGGCCTCCCTGGCCATTATGGCGGCCGTCACCGAGCGGAAAACCCGGGGCGGCGCCATGGGCATCTACAGCACAATGCGCGTCATCGGGTTTACCATTGGGCCGTTAGTGGGCGGATTCCTGAAAGTCGCCTGGGGGTTCAATGCCGCGTTCTATGTCGGTGCAGGCTTTATTGCCGCGGCAATGGTTTTGGTCCATTTTTGGGTCGACGAGGTGAAAGTGCTGCCGAAATCTTTGCCTGCCAGACCCTTCAAGATTTTGGACAGGGAATTGATGCATCCGGGAATCCTCAGCGCCGCAGCCGCTACTTTTATCATTGCCATTGCCTTTTCCATGGTCACCACTTTGGAAAATGAATTCAACGCGCGTTTGGATATCAGCGCCCTCGGTTTCAGCATTGCATTCAGTTCCCTGATGGCGGGCCGGGTACTGTTTCAGGTTCCTTTGGGGCATCTTTCCGATTCAGTTGGCAGGAGGCCCATCATTATCCTGGCACTACTCTTCATTGCCCCCGTCACAGGGCTGATGGGGAAGGTCACCTCCCTCTGGCAATTTATCCTCTTGCGGGTCTTGCAGGGGATAGCGACTGCGGGCATTGCCGCGCCGGCGTTTGCAGTAGCAGCGGACCTTACACAAGTGGGGGGCGAAGGCCGGCAGATGAGTTTCATCACCCTGGGGTTCGGCATGGGCCTGGCGCTGGGCCCGATGATCGCCGGTGCTCTCGCAATCGTTTTTTTCGATCTGCCCTTTTTGACGGGCGGTGTCATGGCAATCGCGGGCGCCTGGATCGTTCACCGCCATATGCCCGAAACCGTTCAGAGCAAGAGAAATTTTGTCAAGAAGGAGTCCTGAAAGCAAGTCCGGTTTCCTGTAAAAAACCTGAAACCACCATATATTGTGCCGCTTTTTCCCTTGACTCACAAGAGCAAGTTTTCTATACTTTTTTTCCGAAAAAGCAAGGCCTTATCCATTAAAGGACGGTTTGGCCGGCCAGGCTATGGTCACGTTTACAGGAGGTGCGTTTTTTGGGTTGCCTTCTCTTTGAAGCTGGGGGCCTCTAATCTCGTGATTGGGCTACTCTCTGCTATTTCGCCCTTGATGCAGTTGATCCAGATACCTTCCATTTACCTGGTTGAAAAGATGAAGAACAGCGAAACCGAATCAACCAAAGACCTTGGTGAGAACACGGGTGAGCTTGGAGATTCCGAGCAGGCAATCTTTGGCTAAGCATCTTATCGGAGGGTACTTCCCATGCCTAGATTTATCAAGAAAACGTCACAAAAAGTTGGTCTTCCTCCGGGGACCCTTATCCACGTGGGGGAGAAAAGGACGGATAAGATAACCATTAGCCTTATGGATTATGATGAAAAACAATTCCAAGAGAAACCTATCGAGGATGCTGAGGAAGCGTTTCCTCTGAAAGACGAACCAACTGTGACATGGATTAATATCAGTGGTATCCCTGAAGTGGATCTCATGGAAAAGATAGGCAAACATTTCGAGATACATTCCCTGACGTTGGAAGACATCCTCAACACGGCGCAGCGACCGAAAATGGAAGATTTTGACCATTACGTCTATCTGGTCATGAAAATGCTTTGCCTCGACAAAGAACAGGATGCGGTCCATTCAGAACAGGTCAGTCTCGTCTTGGGCCCGAATTTTCTCATCTCTTTTCAAGAGCAACCTGGAGACGTTTTCGATTCCATCAGAGAAAGAATCAGGAAATCAAAAGGTCGCATCAGAAAGACAGGATGTGACTATCTCACCTATGCCCTGATGGACTCCCTTGTAGACAAGTATTTTGTCATACTTGAACATTTTGGAGAAAAGATGGAGGTTTTGGAGGAGGATCTGCTTGACAATCCTACGCGGGAGATTTTGGAAAGCATACACAATATGAAACGTGAAATGATATTTCTCCGGAAAAGGGTTTGGCCGCTGAGAGAGGTTATCGGTAGTCTGACCAGAGGGGGGTCGTCACTGGTGCGTGAGTCTACTGCTGTGTATCTGCGGGATGTGTATGACCACACTATACAGGTGATCGACACCATCGAGTCATTCCGTGACGTTTTGGCTGGCATGCTTGATATCTATCTTTCCACGGTGAGCAACAAGATGAACGAAGTCATGAAAGTGCTGACCATTATTGCCACGATATTCATTCCTTTGACGTTTCTGGCAGGAATATATGGTATGAACTTCAAGTATATGCCAGAGCTTGAGTGGCGGTGGGGCTATTTTGCAGTTTGGAGCGTAATGATTGCTATTTTTGTTATGTTATTGTTTTACTTCAGGCGAAAGAAGTGGATCTGAACCACACGGTCGAAGATTCCCTGTAGCTTGCTACAGGGAGCTTCAATCACAGATTTTTCATGATGAATCCAACGGCAACCTTATTACATTTCCCAATAGCCTGCCTGGATGAAGAAAAACACTGACAAAAAAATCGTTTATGCGGCACTGTTAAGTAATTCTGCCATTGCAGTTATGATACCATGACAGCTATTGGACATATTGAAGGATTCTTTGGGAAGACCCGCTTTCACCAGGAGGAGAAAGTCCAGCGCTTTGAAAGCCTTTTAGAACAAAACATGGATTTTGAGGCATTCTATCGTGCACTTGGGATTGATTGAAAAAGAGGCTCGGTTATTACCTG
>Ga0307425_1000167_pt1 | contig 39672 bp, 35 predicted proteins | sample SalMarWE160330MG_FD_202152 | JGI IMG/M metagenome (GOLD analysis project Ga0307425, IMG submission 202152) | Salt marsh sediment microbial communities from the Plum Island Ecosystem LTER, Massachusetts, United States - WE1603-30 | ecosystem: Environmental > Aquatic > Marine > Intertidal zone >... | reverse complement strand
TTTTACATGATCAAAGCAACAGGGAATAATCCATGAGGTAGGCCGGTGAATTAGGACGGTCGGGAAGGGTTGATGCCTATCAAGTCAGAAGGCTACCGCGAAGCGGTTTCGTACAGCTTGCCAATATATGTGCTTTTGCCAATTTTGTGGTACCTAATCGGTATCCGCCAAAAGCGAAACCCCACTCTCTGTCCGGAGAATGGGGCTTCTTATACCATCATAAGCCATCCCTTTGTTTAAAGTTAAAGCAAATATCTTGAATTGTTTTATTATTTCACAGAATTAACCTAATATGTCAAGAAAATTAAAAAAACAACACATTGTGAAGGAGGGGACGTTCGGAAAGTTCCTGGTAATCGAATATTGATATTGACCCAATGGATTGGGCCGACATTATCAAGGTGGATGATCCTGCGTATCTGATCATCATAGAAAGCGATCGTTTCTGATATCCATCTATCCCCTCAGGATATCAGCCAGTGGGAAAACCGTTGATATGTCTGACTGACCGAGCTTGGCCTTTATTGTACATTTTCTGTATCTCTGGAAATCTAATAACGGTTTAACTGGTTCGAATACAATCTCTACGCTGTAGTTTGAACGTTGGCGTTGAATGTTCCATGTTCCACGTTCAACGTCCCTTCCCCTTTGATGAGTAACAGGTCAATTGAGGATATATCACACATCATGAACTCTGTTGTGCGTGGGCAGTATTGACCTATCATTAAACACCCCATCAACCCACATTGACATCTCACAGATCGTAAGAATGTTATAAATGAATAAGTGAAAATTCGAGTTTGATCTGCAAGCTGAGAGAGTTATTCACAAGCTGAGATCTAACAATTAATATGAAATCTTAAATTGAGTTAAGTGTCAAATTTCCGGCCGTCTGTGAACGGTCATGCAAGAAATTTGACAGCGAATGGATGAGGTCTTAATATTCAAATACTAATAAATAATCTAAATACTCGACATGTACGTGTTCATAAGTAATTCATTTGAAAACATAATAAGCAAAGAACAGGAGGTTCTATGGAACTAAGAGAATATTTTGAAAATACTGAAGGATTCGGCGTGTTGGCAACGGCAGATGGTGATGGAAATGTCAATTCGGCTGTTTACTCCCGGCCGCATGTGATGGAGGACGGCTCGTTGGCGTTTATTATGAGAGATCGACTGACACACAACAATCTTCAGTCGAATCCTTATGCCACCTATCTTTTCAAAGAGGATGGTCCAGGATACAAAGGCAAGCGGATTTATTTAACCAAAATTAGAGAAGAAGAAAATTCCGCATTGATCGATTCTCTCAGTCGGCGCCCCTATCCTTCCGATGCGGGCAGCAAAGAGTCCAAATTTCTGGTGTATTTTGAATTGGAACGGGAAAGACCGCTCATCGGCGGATAATCGTTTTAAAAAGGAAATTTATTCATGATTCGTTTCGGCCTGTGCTGCATTTTTCGTAAAGAACCCATTAAATTCCGCCGAACCACCGCAAAATATCTTCAAACCTTTCGCCGGAATCAACAGCTTGAATACCTTGCAGAAATTTGCTTGCACAATGCCCGCGCCCTGCACAAAGCCCTGGAATATTGTCGCGATCACGACATAAAGGATTTTCGGATCAACAGCCAGATACTACCCCTAATAACCCATCCTGATACGGGCTATCGAATGGATGATTTGCCCTTCCACGAGCAAATTGTCCAAACATTTAAAGATGCTGGAAGGTTTTGCCAAAAGCACAACATCCGGACGACGTTTCATCCCGACCAGTTTATTTTGCTCTCGTCACCGAAGCGCGAGGTGGTTCAGCGCTCTGTTGCTGATTTGATTTACCAGGCAGAGGTGGCCCAATGGGTAAATGCGGATGTCATCAACATCCATGGCGGAGGGGCTTACGGAGATAAAAGCACGTCGCTGCGCCGCCTCCGAAAACGAATCGAACAACTCCCCGAAGCGGTGCGTTCGCGATTGACCCTGGAAAACGACGATCGGGTTTACGGGCCCAAGGATTTGCTGCCAGTCTGCCGGGATATGAAAATTCCGCTGGTGTATGATGTGCATCACCATCGCTGTTTGCCCGACGGCAGCAGTGTTGAAGCAATTACGGAACTGGCTTTAGGCACCTGGAACCGCGAGCCGCTGTTTCACCTGTCAAGCCCCAAGTACGGCTGGGAATCCGGCAAACCTGGCAGTCATCATGATTACATCGATTCAGATGATTTCCCGGCGTGCTGGGCAAATCTCGACATCACGGTGGAAGTGGAAGCCAAGGCCAAGGAATTGGCCGTATTGAAGTTAAAACAAGACCTCATCAACCGGGTCTAAAAAAACCGATAAAATTTAAAAATGATATTTCAAAATATCAATTTAAACAAAAAAGGAGAACGCTATCATGAAAGTACTCATCGTATATTACTCAACATATGGCCATGTCCATAAAATGGCAGAAGCTGTTGCAGAAGGTGTAAGGGAAATAGCGGGCGCTGAGGCAATCCTGCGTCGTGTTCCCGAAACACTTCCGGAGGAAGTGCTCGAAAAAATGGGCGCAGTCGGAGCGCAACAATCCATGTCAAATGTTCCGATTTGTACTGTAGAGGAGCTTGCTTCAGCGGACGCCGTTATTTTCGGGACGCCAACACGGTTCGGCAACATGTGCGGCCAAATGCGTCAATTTCTGGATGCCACCGGACAACTCTGGGCAACAGGCGCTTTGGTTGGGAAGGTAGGAAGTGTGTTTACAAGCAGTGCAACACAACACGGAGGGCAAGAATCCACCATCCTCTCGTTTCACATCACCCTGCTTCATCAGGGATTCGTTGTTGTTGGTTTGCCTTATACTTTCCAAGGACAAATGCGTATAGATGAAATAACAGGAGGATCTCCTTATGGCGCTTCCACAATTGCCGGTGGCCAAGGTGAAAGGATGCCAAGTGAAAATGAGCTGGACGCCGCACGTTTTCAAGGAAAACATGTCGCAACGATTGCTTCGAAACTGAAAGAGTAGCCTCGACAACCTGGATTTGTTTATAAGGCGGAGTTTGAAACAAAACATGATGTTGATTCAAAAGTCTAAATCACCAAGGCTGAGCTTACCCGGCGAAAAGGAACACCGGAGTGCCACCTGGATAGAGCTTTTTTATGATTGAGTGTTTGTTGTTGCTGTAGCCGGACTGCCCCACCGTCTATCACATCACATATCCTTAACTGATGTGATGAAATTTGTGGCTTTGTTTATCCCGATATGGTGGGCTTGGGTGGGCCACACGAACTATGCTATACGGTTTGATACGGATGACATCGTGCACCGGCTCCTCACACTTGTAATTATGTTCGCGGGAGCCATCATGGCCGTCTATGTTTCGAGTGGATTAGAAGACGGTGCTTCGGATTTTCAAAACAATATCAAAGATCGACAATGATTCATGCCTCTAACCCGGGTTTCATTAAAGTCGAATATATGCCAGATAGTTTTAAGCTGTTTAGGAGCACAAAGGTTGAGATACCACAAATCTAAACTTTTCCAGCTTTTCAATTCACAATCCATTTTCAATGGCGGTTTCCGGCTGAACCATCCAAAAAGATTTTCATCCTTCGCCATTTTTATATGATAGTTATAACCTATTATTAAAACCCCATTTAACCAGTGTTGTACTTTCACATTACAGACTTATTTTATAGTTAAAGTAAAAAGTAGCAACGAATTAAACAGATTAGAAGCGCTGTTACAGACGACAACAAAACACAAAAGTCTGGTATAAGTTAAGAAATAAACAACAGGAGGTGCATTATGATCGGAACAACCATTACAATTCTGACCATTGCCTACTTTTTGAACAGCTGTATGAACAGAGAAGCTGCCACGTGCAAGTTGTAGATTCGATCACAAAAGAGTTTACGATGGCACAGACTACCATTTGGACTACAAACACTAAGTAGTAGATATATCTAACGGCAGGGTCTTGTACGAGGCCCTGCCATTTTATTTGTTGTCAAACCGTTTCGGTTTTAGTGATATATTAAAAAAAATGAGGGTTGATCTCAAATTTGCCTTTTGGAAGGATATGTTTAAGATTAGTCTAATACCATTATTTGGGTTTTTCTCTCAGATAAATGAAGTAAATGGCAATTCTATTAAGCGAAAAGGAGTTTTTGAGGATATGAAAAACCTTTTAATTTTTTTATGTGTTTCTACTTTGGTAGGATGTGGAGGTGCAAAATTTACCAAAACCGCGTCCTATGTGGATATGAATCGTTATTTTGGTAAATGGTATGTTATCTCTGCGAGGGGAATTTTTGTGGAAAATGAAGCCTATAACTCTACTGAAACCTATACCTGGAATGAGGAAGAAAAACGTATAGATGTAGATTTTCGTATGCGTAAAGGGAGTTTTGATGGCTTAGAAAAGGCTTATGCACAAAAGGCCTGGATACATAATACAAACACCAATGCCCATCTCAAGATACAGTTTTTTTGGCCCTTTAAATTTGATTACTTAATTTTGGATATTGATCCCGATTACCAGTGGGTCGTTGTCGGGGTTCCTTCACAGCGCTATATTTGGGTAATGGCCAGAAAACCAGAAATTCCTGATTCAAAGCTCGAGGAAATTCTCAACCGCATCAATTCAATGGGGTATTCAACAAAGGATATGCGTAAAATCCCCCAAAACTGGTAATCTTGAGTCTAATTATCCAAACCATTGTTCTGTTTAAAAAGCGGGATTTCTTTCACTGAAAACAATTATCTGGTTGCTCATCGTAATACCATGACCAGATAAGTGTTAGCCTTCAAAAGGAGATATTTTATGATAAAAAAACTGCTCATTTTTATTACGATCCTCTTATCGGGCTGTGTAAACATTCCAGAAAATGTTTCACCTGTTACTGGTTTTGATGTCGATCAGTATTTGGGCACTTGGTACGAAATAGCCAGACTGGATCACTCCTTTGAAAGAGGTTTAGAAAGAGTAACCGCAGAATACAGCCTAAGAGATGATGGTGGTATAAAGGTCGTCAATAAAGGGCTCGATCCCAAAAAAAATAGATGGAAAAAAGTGATCGGCAAAGCATACTTCGTAGGTGATTCAAATTTTGGCAGTTTAAAAGTATCCTTTTGGGGTCCTTTTTACAGCAGTTATAATATCATAGATCTTGACAAAAAAAATTATTCCTATTCACTGGTGTGCGGGCCCAACAGATCCTATTTGTGGATTTTGTCAAGAGAACCCCAAATGGAAGAATCCTTAAAATCTGAATTGGTAAAGAAGGCAAAAGCCTTAGGATTCGAAACTGAAAAAATGATCTATGTGTCCCACTAAAAGGCCAACAACAAGATCCACATGGAAGCATAATTTTTTCGCAACACAGACGGAATTTTTCATGATATGCTTTTTCCTATTTCATTATCCTCGACATAAATTAGCTGGTCGTTAGCCGAGCGGATTAGTACATCCAAACCATATCTCACAATTTGCGTGACCATCAATCGCTAAAACCTCTTATTCGAATGCGCAGTATTAACCTATCATTAAACCCCCTATATACCCACATTGACATTTCCCAAATCGTGAAAAATATTAGAAATGGAGATAATCCAAAAAAAAACATAAAGAGGTGAAAAAATGAAACATAATAATTCCTTAAATGAAGCTTTTGAAAGAGGCATGAATGCTTTTGTAAATGAAGATTTCAGCGAAAGTGTCGAAGAATTTACAAAGGCTATTGAAATTGATCCTGATTTCGCATTGGCGTATGTCAGCCGAGGAGCAGCGTTAATGAAGATTCAAAAAATAGAAGAATCAATTGCGGACTTCAATCACGCCATCGAACTTGATGCTGAATATCCAAAAACTTATCATCTTCGTGGACTGGCTCGAGTAGAGGCCAAAGACCATGAAGGTGCATTGGAAGATTTTGGGAATGCCATCGATCTGGATCCTGATTATGGTCAGGCATACTACAGTAGGGCGGCGCTTCAAATCAAGCTCGGCAGAGAAGACCTTGCGACAGATGATCTACAGATGGTCAATGTTTTTGTTGAAATGAATACGCAAGCATTCGCAAATGAAAACAATATTTGGCGATCACAACATCTGCGCCTGGAAGAAATGAGGGTTGCCGATCCCATGGATCGATAGCCCAAACAGGTACGATTAGAACCTAAATAATTTACTTGATTTCATTGTCTTTTATTGCCCAATAAAGGGAGGTTGTCATGGAAAAGAATAATGCTTTATATGTAAGGGTAAAAGATCAGACAGGAAACGATTTTATATGTCCTATTGAGTCTTTGATAGACCCTGAGAAAGCTACGAAAGAAGAGTTGGAGAATTGTGTGGATGACGGCGTTGTCGGCCGATATGCCGGAAATATTGAAATTGCGGAGCAAGATAATTAGAGTTGAAAGTGATTATGTTTAGCACTTAAATGAGATTTGACATTCCGTCAACAAACAGATTACCCTGTTGAAAAAGGAGGTTGATCATGAAAACACTCAATTCGGGAGACAAGGGACCCCGTTTTGATCTTAAAGATCAAAATGGTCAGGATGTAAGGCTTACCGATTTTACCGGAAAGAAACTGTTTCTTTTTTTCTACCCTAAAGCCAATACCTCCGGCTGAGTAACGCAGGCGAAAAATGTGCGGGACGCACTGGAGAAACTAGAAGACAAAAACATTGCCGTACTAGGAATCAGTCCGGATATGCCAGAAACACAGAAAAAATTTGACGACAAGCACAACCTGGGCTTTACTTTGCTCTCCGATCCGGATCATCAAGTTGCAGAGGCTTTTGGCGTTTGGGGTGAGAAAAAGATGTACGGTAAAACCTTTATGGGAATCATTCGTTCATCTTTTCTCATTGATGAAAATGGAAACGTCGAAAATGCCTGGTACAAGATCAGCCCCAAAAATACGGTTCCTGAGCTGATGAAGGTGCTGGATTAAAATGACGCATTACGAAGACATCAAAAAACATATACGAAAACTTTTCACTAACCAAAAATTGGCTGTTTTATCCACTCACCACTCAGGTCAACCCTACGCCAGTCTGATTGCATTTGTGGGCAAATATGACCTAAAAAAGATTTTTTTCGTAACCCCTCGAACAACCCGGAAATTTACAAATTTATCGACGGATTCAAGGGTCGCAATATTGATCAACAGTAGTTTGAACCTCGATTCTGACTTTCATGAGGCTGTCTCCGTGACGGCCCTGGGCAGTGCCAATGAAATCAATGGGTCTGAAAAAGATGAAATTCTGGGTTTCTACTTATCCAAACACCCCTATTTGGAGGCTTTTGCAATATCGCCGACATGTGCGTTGGTGGAAGTTACCATAACGACATATGTTATGGTGAAAAACTTTCAACATGTCATGGAGATGCATATCGATCAATGAACTGGATCCTATCACCATCGGAAGTCGGGCCGGATGATCGTAATCGAATTGGTCCAAAAGCATATGCATTGTCCCTCATGGCGCGGGAGGGACTTAAGATTCCGAACACATTGATCCTTACTGTTGATGCCTACAACGCGTTTGTGAACTCCGGAGGACTTCGAGAACGCATACTGCTTGAGTTGAATCGTAAGACATTTAAAGACATGCGGTGGGAAGAAATCTGGGACTGTGCCACCCGCATTCGTAATATATTCTTGAAAAATCAGATCCCCGATCCGCTCAAATCATATTTAACCGAGAAAATTCAATCCCGCTTTCAAGGTAAGGCCCTTGTCATCCGGTCATCGGCACCGGACGAGGATGCTTCAGGTTCCTCTTTTGCGGGCCTACATGAATCATTTGTCAACGTTCGGGGGACATCATCGATTTTGGATCATATTCGATTGGTTTGGGCGTCATTGTGGTCTGACGCCGCGCTTCTTTATCGACAGGAAATCGGATTGGACGTTGACAACAGTCAAATGGCCGTTGTGATTCAGGAAACGGTGACAGGAAATCGATCCGGCGTGGTTTTCAGCCAGAATCCCAATGACGAGACCCAAGTCATTATTGAATCTGTCTACGGGTTGAACCAAGGGCTTGTGGATGGGATGGTAGAACCGGATCGCTGGGTTCTGGATCGTGACAAAAGGAATGTGCTGTCCCACAAACCGGCCCAAAGGGACCATTGGATGATACCATCAGAAACCGGTGTAGAGATGACGCCCTTGCCTGAAGATTTATCCAGGCGACCCCCTCTGAGCAGCGAGGAAGCAATTGACATCTGTGAATTGGCCTTTCAAGCAGAAGCGTTATTCAAGGCTCCACAGGATGTTGAATGGACCATGAAAAAGGATGCACTTTATGTTCTCCAATCGCGTCCCATAACCACTCTGTCGGCCAGTGAGACACAAGATAAACGTGCCTGGTATCTTAGTCTTCACCGAAGCGTTGAAAATCTTAAAGCACTTCGTACGACTATTGAAGAAACACTGATTCCCGAGATGATAAAAACGGCCAAAGAACTGTCTGAAAAAGATATTCTAACTTTATCCGATAAAGAATTGGCGGATGAGGTCAGACGGCGCTGGAAGATCAACCAACACTGGGTCAACACCTATTGGAAAGAATTTATTCCATATGCCCATGGGATTCGCCTTTTCGGCCAGTACTATAATGATGCCATGCGGCCGGATGATCCGTACGAGTTTATGAACCTTCTTGCCCAAACCAAAATGGCGAGCCTTGAAAGAAACCAACTGATGGAAGATTTGGCCGCCATGGTTCGCGAAGATCGTCAACTTCTTGAATGTTTAAAATCAGGGGCAGTGCTGGATCCCAATTCAAAATTTTCAGAAAAGGTGAATCAATTCATCGAAAAATTTGGGGATCTGTCTTGTGCGGTCACCGGGGGAACGGAATGTGCCACCGATACACGGCCGCTTTTTAAACTGCTGTTGGAGATGGCCATCAACCCGTCTTCATTAGCATCTCGGAAACAGCCAAGAAATGCCCTGACATTGCAGCAGAGATTTTTCGAACGATTTCAAGGTTCCAAACGTAAAGAAGCCGAGGAATTGTTGGATCTTGCCCGAAGCAGCTATCGTCTTCGAGACGACGATAATATTTATCTGGGAAAAATTGAAGCGCAGATGTTAAACGCTGTAAAGGAAACAAAATCTCGCGTTAACACTCTCGAAAGCCGGAAAACACACACATCCGAACTCGATGATCTCAAATCGGTGATTCAGGATTTTGATTATGGCACTGATCATCGAAAAGTGTCGATACAAAAGGATGAAGATGGGATTAAGGTTTATCCAAGACAGCTTATCGGGCAGCCGGCCGGACCGGGATTGTCCAAGGGTAAAGCCAGGGTTATTCGCCATCATTTGGATTTGCAGGATTTTAAACACCATGAAATCCTTGTCTGCGATTCGGTGGATCCGAATATGACCTTTGTTATCCCTTTGGCTGCCGGTGTTATCGAACGCCGGGGTGGTATGTTGATTCACGGGGCCATCATTGCCAGAGAATACGGATTGCCGTGTGTCACCGGCATACCAGATGCAACTTATTTGATTCATACCGGCGATGACATTACGGTGGATGGATTTCTGGGGATCGTCACCATTTCACAAAGACACAAAATGGGATTCGGTCAAGCCTTCTAAAAGTAAAAAAGAGTTTATTTTTATACGGATAAGTTCTGACTCCGGATGATGTATGAAATCTTTCATATGGGGAAAAGATTTTAGCATTTTGACTCGAATCTTTTGTTTTTTATTCTCATCGATAAGGGGAATAAAAACACCGTCAATGGTCAATGCCTGGGCGTTGGATCTTGGTTGCGTTTCCCGGGAGTCGATCAACAGACTGACCCATGGGTTTTTCTGAAGGTTACTGAATTTGGTTGTGCTTTTGTGTGTCACCATGTAAATTTCATCACAGGTTGCATTGGTGATATAGGCCATAAGTGAACAATACGGCTTATTGACGGAAACTGTAGAAAGAACGCAAATATTTTTCTTTTTGACAAAATTTTTCATTTTTTCGAGCATTATGGCTGCCTTTAATTAAAAGCCAATTGAATTTTTTTGAAAAATAGCACTTTTGAATCGAATATTAAAGATAAAGTTATGAAACATTCAATCTTAATGAGACGAGACGAATGCTATTTAAGTCGTTAATGATAAAGAATGAAGCAATATGAGGTGAGTTAATGGACCAAAAAATAAAACTTGGCGTCAGTGCGTGTTTAATGGGTGAGCTGGTCCGCTGGAACGGTGGACATTCAAGGGACCGATATCTGACCGACATCCTGGGTCAATACGTGGAATATGTTCCGGTATGTCCTGAAGTGGAATGCGGGATGGGCGTTCCCCGGGAGACCTTGCGTCTTGTGGGCGATCCGGACCACCCGAACCTGGTGACGTCTAAAACAAACATCGACCATACGCAAAGGATGATCGAATGGGCACGGAAAAGAGCTAAAGAACTTGAAAAAGAAAATCTGTGCGGATTTGTTTTCAAGAAAAACTCTCCAAGCAGCGGCCTGTTTAGAGTCCCGGTTAGAACTTCCAAAGGAATGCCCCAAAAAAAAGGGCAGGGTATATTTGCCCGTGTGTTTACAGAGCACTTTCCGCTGGTTCCGGTGGAAGAAGACGGTCGCCTGAATGATGCCAAACTCAGAGAAACTTTTATTGAGCAGATTTTTACTTTGATGCGCTGGCGGGAAACGTTATCCAAAAAGAAAGATATGGGGAATCTGATCGATTTTCATACCCGGCACAAGCTGCTGATCATGTCACACAGCCCCAACCATTCAAGACTGATGGGTAAGCTGGTTGCCAAAGGTAAAGCCATTCCTATGGAAGATTTGTTTGCCCAATATGAGACCCTGTTGATGGGTGCTTTGGGCCTGCAAACCACTCTTAAGAAGCATATCAATGTGCTGCAACATATCATGGGATATTTTAAAAACCAGTTGTCCCCTGACGAAAAGCAGGAACTGCTTGAAATTATCGATCGGTACAGACAGGAATATGTTCCTTTAATCGTACCGGTTACCCTTCTCAATCATTACGTGCGAAAATACAAACAACCGTATCTGGCGCAGCAGGTTTATTTAAACCCGCATCCTATTGCACTGAAGTTGCGTAATCATGTTTAAAAATAAGGTAATTTCAATGAAAGACGACAAACCGATTCTGGTTGCCGGGGCCACCGGTTATGTGGGAGGCCGCTTGATTCCGGCCCTGCTTGAAGCAGGTTACACCGTGCGCGCCATGGGCAGGTCCCTTGAGAAATTGGCCTGTCGTCCCTGGGGACATCATTCAAAAGTAAAACTTGTTAAAGGAGATGTTCTTGATGTGACGTCTCTTAAAAAAGCGCTTTCGGGCTGTGGGGTGGCCTATTATCTGGTTCATTCCATGATCGCTCAGAAACACAAGTTTGTTGAAGCCGATCGAAGGGCCGCTCAAAATATGGTGTTGGCATCTGAATCCGCCGGTATCGATAGGATCATCTATCTCGGGGGCCTTGCAGAAAAAAAAGATGGCCGATTGAGCAAACATTTGAGTTCACGAATCGAGGTCGCAGATATCCTTCAATCCGGCAGGGTTCCCGTAACCGATTTGCGGGCGCCCATGATTTTGGGATCCGGAAGTGCTTCCTTTGAGATATTGCGGTACCTGGTGGAACGTCTTCCCGTAATGATCACACCGCGCTGGGTAAGATCCCTGAACCAGCCGATTGCCATTCGAAACGTGGTGAACTACCTGGTCGGCTGCCTGGAACACGATGAAACCATCGGCCAAGCCTATGATATCGGCGGGCCGGATGTGCTGGCCTACCGGGATTTGCTGGATATTTACACTCAGGAAGCAAAGTTGTCCAAGCGATGGATCATACCGGTTCCCGTGCTCACTCCCACCCTCAGTGCGTACTGGATACATCTCATCAGTCCCGTACCCCATTCCATTGCATTGCCGTTGACCGAAGGGTTGAGCAGCCATGCGGTATGCTCAGACAAACGGATTCTATCGATTATTCCTCAGAAACTGCTCAGTCCCCGTGAGGCGATTCGAACAGCCTTGGATAAAATCATCCAGGAACAGGTGGACACCTGTTGGGCCGATGCCGGAGACATCATCACGCCGGAATGGGCCCACTGCGGGGATGCGGATTGGGCCGGCGGCACCATTATGCAATGCGGGTATCGAGTTCGGCTAAAAGCCAATGCGGATGAGGTCTGGCTACCCATCAGCCGGATCGGCGGTCGTACAGGTTATTATTATGCTAATAGTTTATGGTGGTTACGCGGTCTGATGGATCGTTTGGTCGGCGGTGTTGGATTGCGTCGTGGACGCCGTTCTCCAACCGATCTGAGGGTTGGAGATGCCCTGGATTTCTGGCGAGTACTGGATGTCGCAACCAAGGAGCGGCTGGTATTACTGGCTGAAATGAAAGTTCCCGGCGAAGCATTGCTTGAATTTAAAATTTATCCGGTAGGGAATCAGTACACGGATTTGGAGATGCTGTCGCGCTTTTTACCCAAGGGGCTTTGGGGAATGCTTTACTGGTACACGCTCTATCCGTTTCATGAAAAGATTTTTTTTGGAATGCTTAAAGCGATTGCCAAGGTCATTGAAAAACCTATTGTATCCGGACCTGAGCGTTTTACACCAAGACTTCACGGTTCGTGTGCATTGCCGTCAGGATAAACATGTCCATCCATAAATGGTCTTTTCCCCGCTGGACTTCGTTCTCCGTGGGACTCCGGCTGAGGATTACGTATTGTACGCCTCACCAAAAACCCTTGTGCGGCCTTGCCCAGCGAAAAAAATCCTCATTTATGAATTGGAAACTTAATCGCGTCTTTTCCTATCATAGATGGATACTAGATAATTGACGGGTCGTGGGGCTAAATCTTTTCTGAAAAAATTATGGAAATGTCGGATTGGCTTGAATTAAGAAAGAGGTCAAATCAAAGATGATCCATAATCACAACATACAGGACACGCGCATTCAGCAATTGAACGATTATGATATCCGTCTAGATGCGGACTACGTGCTGTACTGGATGCAGCAGTCTCAGAGGGTGGAGTACAATCATGCATTGGAATATGCAGTGCAACAGGCCAATAACCTCGGGCTGGGTGTTGTGGTGGCATTCGGCCTTATGGACGATTATCCAGAGGCAAACTTGCGCCACTATACGTTTATGTTGGAGGGTTTAACAGAAACTCAAACTTTGCTTGCAAAGCGCGGTATTAAAATGGTGGTTCGTCGAGGATCGCCGCCGGATGTGGCGTTGGAATTGGGGCAAGATGCTGCGATGATCGTCTGCGATCGCGGCTATCTCAAACACCAAAGAAGCTGGCGGGATCAGGTGGCCCGCGAGGCGGATTGCCGCGTCGCTCAGGTGGAATCCGATGTGGTCGTTCCTCTTGAAACGGTCTCTTCGAAAGCCGAATATGCCGCCCGAACCATTCGGCCAAAGATACAAAAACATCTTGATGATTATCTGATCGAACTGAAGCCGGTCAAGGTTCAACATTCAACCGTGAATATTTCTCTTGATGGTCTTGAATTGAAACAGCCGACGGATATTTTAGCATTGTTAAACATTGATCGCAGCGTTCCTGACGTGACTCGATTTTTTAAAGGGGGAACTTCCCTGGCCAAAAAAATATTCGGTAATTTTATTCGGTCGCGATTGAAAAACTACGAAAAAAATCACAACCAGCCTCAGACCGACGACATCTCGCACATGAGCATGTATTTGCATTTCGGTCAGATCTCTCCACTGTATCTGGCGCTGAAGATCAACAAAGCGGATCATCATCTGGAATCGATCAAGTCGGCATTTTTGGAAGAACTCATCGTACGGCGGGAACTGGCCGCCAACTTCGTTTACTACAATCGGGACTATGATAATTTCGATTGCCTTCCAGATTGGGCACGAAAAACCCTGGCCGACCACCGAAAGGATCGCCGACCCTATACTTATACCCTCAAACAATTGGAAGACGCCAAGACTCACGATCCCTATTGGAATGCCGCCATGCAGGAAATGAAATATACCGGATTCATGCACAACTACATGCGTATGTATTGGGGCAAAAAAATATTGGAATGGTCTTCCTCACCGGAACTGGCATTTCGTAACACTTTGGCCATCAATAACAAATATTTTCTGGACGGCCGAGATCCGAATTCCTATGCCGGTGTGGCATGGATTTATGGTGTTCACGATCGTGCATGGTCCCAACGGCAGATCTACGGTAAAGTTCGCTGCATGACGGCCTCGGGATTGGAACGTAAATGCGATATCCGTGCATATTTGGACAAGGTCAAGGCTCACATCAGGAGATCAAAAGGTGATTAGAAACCATAATTCCTTTTGGACTCACCTCAAAAACCTATGATAAGTCTGACATACAGCTCGGCAGGCAGGTAACATACAGGGAAGTGATTTTACTTCTTCTACAAAAAGAACGCTTTTATCTTCTCTACCACGTATGCTATCTGATCATCTGAAAGCTCAGGATATATGGGGAGAGCCACCGTATGCAACGCCGCATACTCGGCTTGAGGGAAATCACCTATTTGGTAACCCAGATCAGAAAAGCACTCCTGGAGATGCATGGGCACCGGATAATAGACTTCCGTCCCGATGTTTGCATCATTTAAAAACCCGCGAAGATCATCTCTTCTTTCCTTTACGCGAATCACAAACTGATTGTAGATGTGGCGATCTTCTTTTTCAAAGGGAAGCTCGATCACATCTTCTAAACCTTCATCCTTAAAAAGCGCTCTGTACTTTTCGGCGTTTTTCTGACGGGATTGGGTCCATCGGTCAAGATATTTCAGCTTTACGGAAACCACGGCAGCCTGAAATGCATCCAGCCTGAAGTTGCCACCGATGATTTTATGATAGTATTTGGGCCGGGAACCATGGGCTCGAAGCGTACATAATGTGTCATAGAAATCGTCTGAATTTATGGTAACCATGCCGCCGTCTCCAAATGCGCCCAGATTTTTGGAAGGAAAAAATGAAAAGCAACCGAAATCCCCCATGGACCCTGCCCGCTTTCCTCTGTATTGTGCCCCGATGGCCTGGGCCGCATCTTCAATAACCACAAGATGATGCTTTTCACAAATCTCCAAGATCGGCGCCATATCGGCACACTGTCCGTACAGATGAACGGGAATGATCGCCTTGAGCCGCTCACGTTCTGCTTGAGACATAGCATCGATGGCGTTTTCAAGACCCTCAGGAGAAATGTTATATGTTTTGGGCTCGATATCGACAAAAATTGGTCTGGCACCGGTTCGGGCAATGCTTCCGGCAGTGGCAAAAAAAGTATACGGCGTGGTGATCACCGAGTCCTTAAAACCGATTCCCGTTGCCATCAAGGAAATCAAAAGAGCATCTGTCCCGGACGAGACACCCACGGCATGTTTGGAAGAACAATACTCGGCAATCTCTTTTTCCAAGGACGCCACCCTAGGTCCTAAGATAAAATATTGACTTTCAAAAAGTTCTTCAGCAGCTTCCAGGACTTCTTTTTTTATGGTTTTATACTGTTCTTTTAAATCGAGCAAAGGTACTTTCATGGTACTTATCTTTTCCTTCTTTTCTTCCCATTATACCCATTGAAGGTTGAAGAAGACTCAACCGGGCGGCAAACCGTTTCAGCGGCATTGTAGCCAACAAGCCGGTTCACCTCATGAATGAGTGGCGTACCGGCTTTTAATTTTATGGTGTCGGACAGGGCAATAATTGTCTCTGTTTTCTCAGGATTTAGCAAGTGAATGTATGCTTTACAGGAACCCGGATGTCTTTTGAAAACAGTGTTCAGCTTTTCAAATAACGCCTTTTCAGTTTGGGCGATGTCAAGATTAAAATGGATACTTGTGGTCCAGGTCTCTTCGGCTTTATCCATGGATATGACGGTATCCGCCAATAGTTTTACCGAATTTTCTTCCTTTTGAAGCTGTCCTCGAACCAGGATGGCGCTGTCATCTGTCAAAAGATCATATACTTTTGCATAAAGCGATGAAAAGATGGTAATTTCAACAGCGCCATGCAGATCCTCAAGTGTCACAAAAGCCATCAATTCGCCCCGTTTGGTCTTTATGATTTTGGTGTTTCTGACCATACCGCCGATCCTAACGGCATCACCGTCATTTTGTTCTTTAAGTGCCACTGAGGTTGTGTTGGTGAACTTATCCAGAACATTTTCATATCTGCTCAAAGGATGCCCGGTGATAAAAAACCCGAGGGATTCCTTTTCAAGGGTTAAAAGCTCTTTTTCATCCCACTCATCGATGTCGGGCATGGACGGCAAATTAATGGTTTTTTGTTCTTCAGTGAGATTGAACAGCCCCATTTGAGGGTCTGTTTTTTCCCTTTGAACACGTTGTCCGTAATCGATACAGTCCTCCAAAGATGCGATCATTTGTGAACGATAATTTCCTGTGGAGTCAAAAGCGCCACATTTAATAAGGCTTTCAACAACACGTTTGTTCACTTTTTTCAGATCGACCCGCTCACAGAAATCAAATAAAGATGAAAATTTCCCGTCATGCCGGACCTCGGTAATCGATTCAATGGCACTTTCTCCAACGTTCTTCACGGCCACCAGTCCGAACCTTATTTTCGAACCGGCAACGGTAAACTCTTTTCCGCTTTCATTGATATCCGGAGGCAAAACTTCAATGCCGTGGCTGCGACATTCAGCAATATATTTGACAACACCGTCCGTGGAATGCATCTCACTGGTCAGTAATGAGGCCATAAACTCTACCGGAAAATGCGCTTTTAAAAAAGCGGTCTGATACGCGATCAACGCATAAGCCGCGCTATGGGATTTGTTAAATCCATATCCCCCGAACTTTTCCATGAGATAAAATATTTTCCCGGCCTTGTCGGATGGAATGCCGTTTTCTGACGTCCCTTTCATAAACCGTTCCCGATGCATGGCCATAATCTCGGGAATTTTCTTCCCCATGGCCTTTCTAAGATCATCGGCCTCGGCCATGGAATAATTGGCCAGATCACCGGCAATTTTCATCACCTGTTCCTGATAAACGATAACCCCGTATGTCTCTTTCAAAATGGGTTCAAGCTGGGGAACGATGTATTCCACTGTTTTCTTGCCGTGCTTTCTTTCAACAAAATCGTCCACCATGCCACTGTCTAAGGGGCCGGGCCGGTATAGCGCCACCAGTGCAATGATATCATCAAAATTTTCCGGTTTTAGTCTCACCAGCAAATCTTTCATGCCTGAACTTTCCAGTTGAAATACGCCCGTTGTTTCACCGGAAGCAAGTAGATGATAGGTGTCGGTATCGTTAAAATCGAGGTTTGAAAGATCCGGAGGAGTGCCTCCTTGGGCGGCGATAAGATTCAGGGTGTTTGCAATCACGGTTAAATTACGAAGACCCAGGAAATCAAATTTGACAAGGCCGATCTTTTCAACGCATTTCATGTCGAACTGGCTGACGACTTCGCCTTTTTTACCCTTATAAAGGGGCATATATTCCACCAGCGGTTTGTCTGAAATGACAACGCCAGCAGCATGTGTCGAAGCATGTCTTGGAAGCCCTTCCAATACGCGGCAAATATTTATAAGATCGGCAACCTCAGGTTTCTTTTTGGCCAGATCTTTGAGCCGGGGCTCCTGTTCCAGGGCATCATCAAGACCAATGTTCAACACATCCGGTACCATTTTAGCGATGGCATCCACTTCACTAAGGGGGATATCCAGCGCCCGGCCGACATCACGAATGACGGCCCGGGTTTTCAGTTTCCCGAATGTGATGATCTGGGCGACATAATCACCTCCCCCATATTTTTCAACCACATATTTAAACACATCCTCTCTGCCGTTGATGCAAAAATCGACATCAATGTCCGGCATGCTTTTGCGAGCAGGATTGAGAAAGCGTTCAAAAATAAGACCGTGCTCTATGGGGTCTAGATCGGTAATGCCAAGAGAATATGCCACAAGACTTCCAGCAGCCGACCCTCTTCCAGGCCCAACAGGAATACCGTTGGTTTTGGCATAGCGGATAAAATCGGCCACGATCAGAAAATAACTTGAAAAGCCCATGCTTTTAATGACATCGACTTCATTTTCAATTCGATCATTATAAAGCGTCTCATCGAAATTTGGATGTTTTTTCTTTACGCTTTCCAACACGGTTTTAAATCCATCCCTGACCTTTTGTTCAAAAACTTCATCCGGGGTATGATCTGATGAAACGTCATATTTCGGAAAGTGATAGGATTTAACGTCGAATTCCAGGTTGCAACGCCTGGCGATATCCACGGCGTTCTCAAGCGCCCCCGGATAATCCTTAAACGCGTCATACATCTCTTTTTTAGATTTCAGATAGAGTTGATCGGTTCTGAATTTGAGCCGATCTGTTTCATGAACCGTCTTTCCGGTCTGAACACATAATAGGACATCATGAGCACGGACATCTTCTTTGTCGAGATAATGACAATCGTTCGAGGCAACCAGCCCAATGGAAAGTCTTTGGCTCATATCCAAAAGTGCCCTATTTACCGACTCCTGAATATCGATACCGTTGTTTTGAACTTCCAGAAAAAATTTGTCTTCACCAAAAATATTAAGGTAATCACGCGCCGCTTCATCGGCTTTATCCATTCGACCTTTTTGAATCAGCCTTGGAACTTCACCGTGAAGACATGCTGACAGGCCGATAAGCCCTTTACTGTGGTATTTTAGAAGTTCTTTATCGATGCGGGGTTTGTAATAAAATCCATGAAGCTGGGCGATGGACGCCAGCTTGCATAGATTTCGATATCCTTCCTGATTTTCCGCTAAAAGGATGATATGTGAAAGTCCGCCTTTATCCAGGGGGTTTTTATCGGTATGACGTCTGGGCGCCAGATAACATTCACAACCGATAATCGGTTTTATTCCGGCTTTTTTGGCCTTTTCATAAAACTCAAACGCTCCAAACATGGTGCCGTGATCGGTAACCGCCACAGTGTCCATGTCAAAATCAGTAACGCGCTTTAACAAGGAATCGATCCGGATAGCGCCGTCTAAAAGGCTGTATTGGGTATGGACATGAAGGTGTACAAACTGGGGTAATGCTTGAGTCATTTTATTAACATGTGTTTTATTGCGTAATGTCTTGTCTTATAAGTTCAATCGGGTTGGAATCAAGGATCAGAAAAAAGGAATTAACTAGAACCTATCTCAAAAATAAGATTAGGGTTCAGGGCAAGGCGCGAAACAGTGAAAAAGCGGAGCATACACGTAGTATGTGAGCATTTTGAACTGTTTCGCAACGAAGCCATGGACGCTTAGATTGTTTTTGAGATAGGTTCTAGTCAAGACGATAGTTTGGTGCCTCCTTGGTAATGATTACATCGTGAACATGGCTTTCACGCATACCTGCTGCGCTTATCTGTATAAAGCGAGTCTTTTCTCTGAGTTCATCCAGAGTGCGGCAGCCCACATATCCCATACCTGCCTTTAATCCGCCGATGAGCTGAAAAATATTGTCCGCCAACTTTCCTCTGTAAGGCACCCGGCCGACGATACCTTCCGGGACCATTTTGTCGCCATGGAGATCTTCTTCATCCTGATAATATCTGTCTTTACTCCCTTTCTGCATGGCTTCTATGGATCCCATACCCCGATAGGCTTTGTAACTTCGGCCTTGATAAATAACAAGCTCTCCCGGACTCTCTTCGGTTCCGGCTAAAAGCCCTCCGATCATCACCACGTGGGCACCGGCGCCAAGCGCTTTGGTTACATCCCCCGAAAATTTTATGCCACCGTCCGCAATCAAAGGAATGCCTGTTTTATTGGATACCGCGGTGCAGTTCATGATCGCTGTAATCTGCGGAACGCCAACACCCGCTATAATACGGGTCGTACAAATTGATCCAGGCCCGATTCCGATTTTGACACCATCCACACCTGCTTTAACCAGCGCTTCAGCCCCTTCCGCCGTACCCACATTCCCTGCAATCAATTCGATATTTTTGAAATTGCTTTTTAATGTTTTGACAGCCTCAATGACATTTTTAGTATGGCCATGGGAAGTATCAATGAGAATAACATCAGCACCTGCTCGCAAAAGTGCCTCTGCGCGTTCTTCCATATCCGGCCCCACTCCCACGGCAGCCCCAACCCTGAGCCTTCCCAAGGCATCCTTACAGGCATTTGGATATTTTTTTACTTTTTCAATATCTTTTATCGTTATCATACCCACCAGACGATCTTTGTTGTCCACCACCAAGAGCTTTTCGATCCTGTGTTGATGCAGCAGACTTTTTGAATCTTCCAGGGTAATCCCCTCTGAAACCGTAACAAGATTTTCCTTTGTCATGACTTCAGAAATCTTGTTATCGAGATTGACCTCAAATCGCAGGTCTCTGTTCGTCACAATGCCGACCAACTTGTCATTTTGGGTCACCGGAACTCCTGAAATGCGATACTTTTTCATCAGGTGTAACACTTCATGGACTAGCTGATCCGGATGAATGGTTACAGGATCAACAATCATACCGCTTTCAGATTTCTTCACCCTATCAACCTCAATTGATTGACTTTCAATACTCAGATTTCGATGGATAAAACCGATTCCGCCTTCACGGGCCATGCTGATACAAGTTCTTGATTCGGTTACGGTATCCATAGCCGCACTGACAAGAGGAATGCTCAATGTAATATTTTTTGTTAAAGGAGAGCGGGTGTCAACGTCTCGAGGCAAAACATCCGAGTAGCCTGGGAGCAATAAAACATCATCAAAAGAAAACGCCGTTTCAGGCGGTATTTTTTTCATGGGTTCCTCCATTAATCGTTGTTTCAAGCAAAGTTTTCAAAGCAATATTCGGGTGCAAATTTTGAGCAAGATATATTAAGATAGTATCGCATAACAAATAGATTTATCTTTTGCAATCTTTATTAGGTCGGGCGGGCCTATCTGTTTCATATATCTGAATTTACTTATTTTAATTAAAAATATAACCATATGTATCATCTCCCGAGTCGAAGTTAATTAGGGTAGAATAAGTGGGTCATTTCCAATTGAGTAAGTGTGATCCCAATTATATTAACGAAAAACACGGCAGCGTTGCCTTGACATTATACCGGTGCCCGTAATAAATACATCTATTCATATTTTATTCTAACCGTTTATTCCTGTGAAACAAATCGGTTTCATTGGTCTTCGCTCTTGTTGGGACGTAGCTGAAAGCGAAGACCAATTCAGCTTCGACCCAACAAGAAGGAGCTTTAGGCAAAAACGATTGACGATTTTCGATTGAGGATTGACGGAGTAAAGCGTACTTGTCCGCATATACCGTATGGCGGAGATTTATCGGCCTTTGGAGGATCCCGATATATCGGGGAATATTTTAAAGAATTCTTTCAATTTTCAATTTGGTTCAAGCTTTATCCGCCGTGAGCGTGATCTTTCAGCAAAAATTTAATTATACCTGAAGCTGTAATGTTTTCAAAAGGATTGCCGTGATTTTTAAAATAAATCCCATAAACCCCCAGGAACGGCTCCTGACAAAGGTGGTTGATGTACTTAAAAGAGGCGGCATCATCGCCTACCCGACCGATACATATTACGGCATCGGGTGCGATATTATGAACAAAAAGTCCATAGAAAAGATTTACCAGTTAAAACAACGAAAAAAAATCAAGCCGTTTAGCTTTATCTGTTCGGATCTAAAAAATATCAGCCATTACGCAAAGGTTTCGAATTATGCTTACAAAACAATGAAACGCCTTCTGCCGGGCCCCTACACGTTTGTTCTGGAGGGTTCGAAACTGGTCCCGAAAATCATGCTCACCAATCGAAAAACAGCCGGTATTCGCGTGCCGGACAATCGGATTTGTCTTTCTCTGGTTCAAGCTTTAAGAAATCCCATTATCACGACGAGCGCTACAATGTCCGATGGGACAATCCTTTATGATCCCTCTCTTATTCATGATTTTTTCCATCCTATAATAGATGTGGTTATTGACGGAGGTCCGGTTACAGGACATCCCTCGAGTGTCATATCCCTGATCGATGATTTTCCGGAGATCCTCCGAAAAGGTTTGGGGGATGTGAGTGTTTTTGAATAAAAAACGCCCACATAGTGGGCGCTGTGTTATTTCTACAACGATAGGATTTACCCTAACGTTTCAAACGCTTAGTATGCCGTAAGTCCCCCCGATAACGGGATCTTCGTTTCACTACGAAAGGCGTCCAAGGGTGACGCTGTAGTAAACTACTGCGAACCCTTGGTAACGAAGGAATTACGGTATCATGGGCTTTTGTAACGTTAGGGTTTATTCCGGTCTGTATATATAGTCTGCCGATAATTTCGGATCAAGCATATGGTTTAATAACGTTTCGGCAGATGAATCCGTAACATATTTTAAAAGGGAAAATTTTTTCTCCTTTGCATAAACTGTGGCAATCTTCCCTTTGATTCCGCCGAGTCGGCCTGCCCACTCAATGGCATCTTCTAAATTTCCGAGACGGTCCACAAGGCCTAATTTTTTTGACTCTTGGCCGGTAAAAATACGCCCGTCAGCCAGCGCTTCCACCTTCTGTCTATCCATCTTTCGGCCGTCAACGATATCTTTAATAAATTGTCTGTGGATTTTTTTTGCAAATTCCTGGAGTATTTTTTTCTCTTCAGGTTTCATCTCTCGAACCGGCGATCCGATGTCTTTGTACTTGCCGCTCTTGACAACAATTGGAACCAGTCCGATCTTTTGTAGCAACTCCTCATAATTCGTAAACCCCATGATAACACCGATGCTTCCGGTTATGGTTCCGGGATTGGCGACAATTCCGTTTGCCCCGGCAGCGATATAATACCCTCCGGATGCTGCAATTGTGCCCATGGAAGCCACCACTTTCTTTATGGCGCATGTCTTTCTGATCTCTCTGAAAATTTCCTGTGACGGGCCCACAGCGCCCCCGGGAGAATCGACTCGAACGACAATCGCTTTTATCGCATTATCTTCACGGAAATCTTTGAGGTGATTAAGGACGTTTTTTGAATCTGTAATAATGCCGTTTATCTCTATGATACCGACTTTTTCTCCAAACTCAAACTCAGCATCTCTTGTACTGAGCGTAACGAGAAACGTCATTAATATCATTGCTGTGGCAACAACTGTAGAAAATATCAATATGAAAAAAAGATAAGGATGCCTTCGTGAGAACATAAGACTCTATTTATTCCCCATTTAACTTTTCTTGAAGGTTTTCCCGCAAAATTTCCCCAAATGTTGACGTCGTGGCTCTGGTGTTATTGACATATTCGCTTAATAGACTCTGCTCGCTTTCCATTTCCAGTCGCTTGATCGAAAGACCGATTCGCCTTTCCTGGCTGTTGATATTCATAACTCTGGCTGTAATAACATCGTCGATACTGAATTTGCCGATGGGGGTCTTTATCTTTTCTTTGCTAATTTCAGATACATGAACAAGACCTTCTATCCCTTCCTCGATTTCTACAAAAACGCCGAAGTCGGTCAGATTGGTCACCGTACCTGTAATCTCTTTTCCAACTTCATACCGTTCAGCAACCGTTTTCCAAGGGTCTTCCTGCAATTGCTTGATCCCCAGTGAAAACCTTTCATTCTCCTTTTCAATATCTAATACAATGGCCTGAACCACATCGCCTTTTTTATATAACTCCGATGGGTGTTTTATCCGCTTTATCCAGGAGATATCGGAAATATGTACGAGCCCGTCAATCCCTTCACCAATGCCGATGAAAAGCCCGAAGTCGGTAATATTCTTTATTTTGCCTTCAATGGTGGTTCCCACCGGATACTTTTCACTAATCACATCCCAGGGATTGGGAACAACCTGCTTCATACCCAAAGAAATCCGTCTGCTTTCGGGCTTGATATCCAGCACAACAGTTTCAACCACATCGCCCACGGAAACAACCTTGGAGGGATGGCGAATCTTTCGGGTCCACGACATTTCAGAAACGTGAATCAGCCCTTCGATACCTTCCTCCAGCTCAACAAATGCACCATAATCTGTTAAACTGACGACCTTTCCATTAACACGGGAACCTATGGGATATCTTTCTGTGGCTGCCAGCCAGGGATCCTCGGTAAGTTGCTTCATTCCAAGTGAAACCCGCTCCCGCTCAATATCAAAGCTTAAAATTTTCACGGTTATTTTGTCACCGACTGAAAAAAGCTCCGATGGATGTTTAACCCGTCCCCATGAAATGTCCGTAATATGAAGGAGACCATCAACACCGCCAAGGTCGACAAATACACCATATTCCGTTATATTCTTTACAATGCCATCAATAATTTTTCCATCTTCAATGCGATCCAGTGTTTTAGTCCGCTTGGAATCGCGTTCTTCTTCAAGAATGATTCGTCTGGATAAAACGATATTACTTCGTTTTCGGTTATATTTTAGGATTTTGAAGGTAAATGTCTTTCCAACCATTTCATCAAGGTTGCGAATGGGACGTAAATCCGCCTGCGAACCGGGCAGAAATGCCTGAACACCAATGTCTACGGAAAATCCTCCCTTGACACGATTAACAATAACACCTTCCACCGTTTGATCTTCGTCGTAAGATTTCTTAATATCTTCCCATACTTTTACTTTAGCGGCTTTTTCTTTGGAAAGGACGACGCGCTCTTCTTCATCATCCCACCATTCCACCATGACATCGACCGAATCTCCCTCATTGGCGACTAAGTTTCCGTTTTCATCTTGAAATTCTTGAATCTTAATTTGCCCCTCTGATTTGTACCCAATATCTACGAGGACATAATCTTTATCTACGGAAATTATTCTGCCGGTAACCACTTCACCTTCAGCGAATCGCTTAAAGCTCTCCTCGTACATATCCATCATGTCGTCCATGTTTTCACTTGGCTTGTCTGCTGATTTAGCGCCTTCGAGTGTAACAGGACTTTCTTCCGAGTCGCCGATTATTTCCGCAACTTCTTTTGAAGCACCGTTTGTTTCCTGATCTTCTTTAGCGTCTGAAGCTGTTTCCTGAGCATCTGCCGAATCATTCACCGGATTTTGGATATCCTCTGATGATATTTCTTTTTCAGATGGTTCTGTTTTCAATACGTCTTGTTCCTTAATACCCTCTGCATCTGATTGCTCACTGGAAGTCTCATTCGATAAATTTTTGTTTGAATCGTTTGTTTCAAAATTTTCCATTAAATACAATACCCCCTAGGCCAGTTTTATTTTGCTATAAAGTGTACAATATAGCATAAACGCTCTTGCTATCAGACTCATTATCAAAAAACAATGATTATTTTTAAATAAATCTCAAGTTTCGCACCTTTTTCCAGCAACGTCAATACGCTTTAGACCTGGAAATTTTTAAGGCAAAATCATATGATGCCATCGTTAAACAGAAAAAAAGAAGCTCGATGACCGGACAAGGCATAAGGAAGTTGTATCATAAAGATAAGATGTGACAAGAAATTAGCAGCTTAGAGTTTCTATGCTGGTTACCATTTGCGCAACAACAGTTTCAATGGTAAAATCGGTTGAATCTATTCGAATTGCATCTTCTGCCGGCTTTAACGGCGCTAAATCTCTGGTGCTGTCATTATTATCTCTGCGCTCCATGTCCCTTTCAACCGCTTCTAATGGTTGAGGGTTTATTAATTTTAATTCTTCGTATCGCCGTTTAGCCCTGATTTTTAAAGATGCATCCAGAAAAAACTTCACATCAGCATCTGGGAATACCACAGTTCCCATGTCACGCCCTTCAAATACAACCCCCTTCTTTCTTCCAAAATCCCTTTGCAAATTCAAAAGGAAACGTCTCACAACCGGTCTTGCGGAAACAGCCGAGGCAAACATTGTTATTTCAGGTGTCCTGATTTGATCGGTAATATCTGAATCATTCAGCCTTAGCCGCAATCCCTTTTTATCCAACACAAAACTTAGATTCAAAGTGCTGCACAGCTTTTCGAGACCGTTATCATCATCCGGATTTAAACCCGATGATATGGCTGCCAGAGCGACACCCCTGTAAAGGGCCCCCGTGTCAATATATTTGTACCCGAGGCGATGGGCCAGCATCCGGCTAATCGTTGTTTTGCCTGCCCCCGAAGGGCCGTCTATGGTAATCAGCAGTCGTTTCATTTGTATGAGAGCGTTTTATTTATTTGATTACACTGCCTCTAAGCCATAAATAGAAAAGAGGAAAGAGGAAAGAGGATAAGGCGCCGCGACATTATCATCTTTTAATAACATTTACGTCCATTTGCTTGCCCCGTAGGTTCGGCAAATCGTACTGGGGCGGTTTTCTATTTTCTAATTCCTATTTCCTAAAAAACGCGGCCTTTTGGTCGCGTTTTTCTAGTTTACGCCAGACATTTTTCAAGCGCTTTTAAAAACCGGACATTCTCTTTATGAAGTCCGACATTGATTCGAATATAATTGGGATAACCATAAGATTTCATGGATCTGACAATAACCCCTTGCCGGAGCATATCTTCGTAAATTTCATCAGCGTCTTTACGAACATCGATGAGGAAAAAATTGGTCTGTGCAGGAAAATAGGTTATCCCCAAACTGTCCAGAGCATCATATAAAAAATCAAGACCTTCATGGACCAAAGAAATGACTTTTTCAAGGAAAACATTGTCATCGAGCGCTGCAACGGCGCCGGCCTGAGCCAAAGAATTGGTGTTGAAAGGAAGTCTTATTCTGTTTAAAATATCTGCAATCTCCACCGGCATAACACCATAACCGATACGAAGTCCGGCCAGGCCATAGGCTTTGGAAAAAGTCCGAAGCGTCACCAACGGCGTTGTGTCATCCAAATATTCAAAACTTTTGACGCAATCTTTATCTCGCACAAATTCAATATACGCCTCATCTATCACGACAATCACTCCGGGCGGCATCTGTTGTAAAAAATTCTCAAAATCTTTTCTTAAAATAACCGTTCCTGTGGGATTGTTTGGATTACACAGAAAAATCATCCGGGTTTTTGATGTCATCTTTTTCTTTATTGCTTCCAGATCGATTGACAGCGAGGCCAAAGGAACAGATACCGGTGTTGCGCCGGCGCCACGGACCATTATGTCATACATGAGAAAAGAAGGAACAGGCAATATGGCCTCGTCACCCGGTTGGAGCATAGCAAAAGCAAGCATACCGATAATTTCATCTGAGCCGTTGCCCAAAACGATGTGTTGCGGTGAAAATCCGACATGATTTGAAATTTTCCGTATAAGATCATGCCCGCTTCCATCAGGATACCGGTTCAATTTTTTTATGGATTCTCTAATGGCCGAAACCGCCATGGGAGATGGGCCTATAGGATTTTCATTAGAGGCGAGCTTTATAGAATCATCAATACCATATTCTCTTTCGAGCTCTTCTAAAGGTTTCCCGGGTGTATACGGTTTTATCGATAAAATGTAATCTGGAACAGATAGTTTCATGGTTTGTTTCTTATTTCAGCTTAGCAGCCTCTTTGCCTGCATCAAGCGCTGCCATATTGATGGGAATAAGCTTTTTTCTTGAGGCAAACGTCTCTTGAACACACTTGCGCATCCGTTCAAAATCGACAACTTTGCTGCGGGCAACGAAAGCGCCAAGCGCTACAATATTGGCCACTTTTGTACTCCCCAGTTCCCTTGCAATATCGTTTGCCGGTACCAGCAGTTCATCAACATCATCACGGCCAGAGGATACGGGGATTAATGAACTGTTGATGACCACAACACCGTTTGGCTTTATCACCGGTGCAAATTTTTCCAAAGAAGGACGATTCATGGCTATAAGATGCATTGGATTCCTGACAATCGGCGAACCAATGGGCCGGTCACTGATGACCACCAGGCAATAGGCGGTTCCGCCCCGCATCTCCGGACCATATGACGGAACCCAGGCGACTTCAGAACCTTCTTCCATTGCAGTGTGTGCAAGGATATTTCCTATCAGCAGAATGCCCTGCCCACCAAAGCCGGCAAACATAACTTCACTTTGCATTCAGTCCTCCTCAAACTAATCGGGTGTTTTATATTCTCCCAGTTGATAATAGGGCAGCATATTTTCTTCGGCCCACTGAATCGCCTCCACGGGTGTCATTCCCCAGTTGGTCGGGCAGGTGCTGACAAACTCTATCAAGCTGAAACAACGGCCGTCCATTTGATACTGGAAAGCCTTTTTAATCGCTTTTTTGGCCCTGACAATATATTTCGGCTTTAAAACGGTTTGCCTTGAAATATAGGCGGGCGTTTGAAGACCGGAGATCAATTCGGCAACCTTGATGGGCATACCCACGTCCTCGACATCCCGTCCTGCAGGGGAGGTTGTGGTACGCTGGCCCGGTAGTGTTGTCGGCGCCATCTGTCCGCCGGTCATCCCGTAAACCGTATTGTTCACAAATATTGTGGTAAATTTTTCTCCCCTGTTGGCCGCATGGATGATTTCTCCCATCCCGATACTGGCCAGGTCGCCGTCCCCCTGATAGGTAAAAACAATCAGGTCCGGACGAACCCTTTTAATACCGGTTGCCATGGCCGGCGCCCGACCGTGGGCGGCCTCTTGAAAGTCAAATGTGAAATAATTATAGGCCAAAACAGCACACCCAACAGGCGCAATGCCGACTGTCCTGCCCCGAATCCCCAGCTCGTCGATAACTTCAGCCACCAATCGATGAATAACCCCGTGGGTGCAACCCGGACAGTAATGGGTATGCTGATCTGACAGCGCCTCGGGTTTCTTATATGTTTTTGCCATTATATCTACTCCTTATATGACAGGTGATGATTTCTATATTATTGAGTTCATCACGTTTTAATAAAGGATTTAACCGTATCGATAACTTCTTCAGGAGTGGGTATTTCTCCGCCTGCTTTTCCATGCCAGTAAACCGGACATTTCCCTTGAACGCTTCTCTCGACATCTTCAACCATTTGCCCCATGCTTAGCTCAAAACTAACAACAGCCTCGCAGCCCTCTTTTGACGCTGCTTTTCTTATCGGATTTATCGGAAATGGAAAAAGCGTCTGGGGTCTTATCATGGCCACTTCAATGCCTTGGGCCTTCATATTATCAATGGCGGTTTTACACACCCGGCTCATGGTGCCATAGCTCACAATAAGTGCCCGATAATCCGAATCGATGTTATAAGGTTCATATCGAACCTCTTCTTGTTTCATTCGGTCGTATTTAGCCTTTAATACCAAATTATGTTCTTCTAAAAGTTGTGCATCTAAAAAAAGAGATTTAACCAGATTGCGTTCCTTGCTTTTTCGGATGTCCATGCCGTTTGTTGCCCACCCATCCTTATTGCTCGGCTCGGATTTAAGGCGATCTGAAAATTCCACCGGTTCCATCATCTGCCCGATCAAACCGTCTCCCAGAATCATCACCGGGTTTCTATATTTTTCTGCCAGGGGAAATGCCATCATCACCATGTCCACAGCTTCCTGAACACTTGCCGGCGCCATGACGAGTAATCTGTAATCACCATGCCCTCCACCCTTTGTGGCCTGAAAATAATCCGCCTGGGACGGCAATATCCCCCCCAATCCAGGTCCGCCCCGGACAATATTGACAAAAACCACCGGAAGCTCGGCAGCTGAGATATAGCTGCTCGCTTCACTCATCAGGCTTATCCCCGGACTTGATGATGTTGTAAAAACCCTTTCACCACTTCCGGCGGCTCCGAAAAGCATATATCCCACGGCGACTTCACTTTCACCTTGTAAAAATACACCCCCGACCTCCGGCATCCGGCGAGAAAGGTATTCGGCAACTTCAGATTGAGGGGTAATTGGATAAGCAAAATAATTGAGGCATCCAGCCCGGATTGCGGCCTCTCCAATTGCCTCGTTCCCTTTCATTAATATTTTACCCATATTTTCCCTCCAGCTATTCTTTTGCCTCTTGAGTTTCTTCAACGACTTTGGTTATGGTGATGGCCACATCAGGACACATGATACAGCAGGTCGTACAAAAAATACAGTCTCCTGGACGTGCTTGATACGCAGGGAAATAGCCCATAGAATTCACTTCATCGGACAGTTCCAGAACATTCTTTGGGCAAACGGCCACACATAGCCCGCATCCTTTACATCGATCCTTGTCGATGGTATGTTTATAAGACATATCTTAGACTCCTTAGAAATATATTAAGACCCAGGTTGGGCGGTTCAAAGTTCCCCGGCTAACTGCCCGCTGGGACAGGCAAGGTTCACGGTTCAGCAACGTCAAAATCCAACTTAATCGGTTTTTTTTGAATGACAAGTGACAAGTAAATAGTGACAAGATTTTTTACTCGTTATTTGTTACTCGTTACTATTCACTGCCCTAAAGTTTATCCTTTCAGTTCCACGGCTTTTTTCCATGGTGGAACAAGCTGTCTTTCTATGGGGAGCACCGGACAGGTAAATCGTTCCATATCTATCATTGGCAAAAGTTCCGCAGAGGCAGTGATAAACTTTAGCGGCAACCGACTTTCTCCAGACAATGTTTTCACAAAATCATATCCGTTGTAGATATCATCAACCGAAGTTTCATCGATCAGATTTGCATTACCGATAATGCCGTTGATGACCATCTTCGACGCCCTTTCAATCTCATCACGCATTTTCAAACAGCTTTCAATGGTATCCGTGAACGGCCGAAAGGGATTCACCACCTGCAACATATGAACATGTTTATTGCGGAAAGAATCGGCCAGTGCTGCGAGGACGGTTGCCCCGACATCATTGCCTCCTGCGTCAATCAATGTCAATTCGCTCGGATTACGGATTAACCCTGCAACAACAGGACTCAAAATAGGCAGATCGGCCTGAAGGTATTTTTCATCGGGAACCACCACCTCGATCCCCAGTTCCAAAAGTGGTTTTCTCGCTTCTCGGGTTCTGAAGTAAGGGTTTACCAGATCAAGATCCGCGATCTTTACATCTGTGCCTGCACGCTTTTGACACACGGCGAGATTTATGGAAACTTCGGTCTTCCCGCTTCCGAAATTTCCAACAATGACGATAATCCCTTTAATCTCTTCCACTCCGGCAATTCCGATGGCTGACACTGAGTTAAAATTTAATAAACCTTTAAAAAATCAAGCTGCTTTGTATTTTTATTTTATACCGGTGTCAAGGAATTTTCCGGGACATGGACTTGAGCAAAGGGAATGTATGTGTTTACAGGATTTGTTCCCCTGTTTCACTCTGCCGGTTACTTTTCACTTTTTGGCATACGCTTTTTCTTTTGTTTAAGACTTCGCCATTTTTCCAGCAATTGTTTTATGCGATACTCATACCCCCTTTCTGTGGGCATATAAAACCGCCGGCCCTCCAATTTTTCCGGTAAATAGTCCTGGGGAACATAGGCATCTTTGTAGTCATGGGCATATTTGTAATCTTTGCCATAACCGATCCCTTTCATCAGGGCAGTCGGTGCATTCCGGATATGGAGCGGAACCGGCAACGCTCCATGTTGGTCGATAACCGCTTTCACCGCTCCGTAAGCGGTGTATATGCTGTTGCTCTTCGGGGCCGTCGCCAGATAGATGGCCGCCTGAACAAGCGCCAGTTCCCCTTCCGGATGGCCGAGAAACCGAAAGGCCTCCATGGCGCTGAGTGCGACTTCCATTGCACGAGGATCGGCATTTCCGATATCCTCGGATGCAAATCTGACCATTCTTCGGGAAATGTAAAAAGGATCTTCTCCCGAGGACAGCATCCGGCCAAGCCAATAGGTTGCAGCATCCGGATCGCTCCCCCTTAAACTCTTATGAAATGCGGAAATAAGATTATAGTGTTCGTCACCGGTTTTATCATACAAAAGCGCCTTTCTTTCCATGGCGCGTTCTACATCTCGAAGGGTTATATTTACAGGCTTTTCATTTAATGGATCTTCACGGCTCGATGCGATGAGAGATGCCACTGTTTCAAGGCTGTTAAGTGCTGTCCGGGCATCGCCGTCCGACATTCGGGCCAGATGAGAAAGTGCATCTTCATCGATAATCAGATTCATATTCCCGAGGCCCCTCTCCCTGTCTTTAAGGGTGTTGTCGATGATGGCGACAATATCTTCGTCAGAAAGCGGATTGAGCGTTATTACACGGCATCTGGACAAAAGGGGCGGAATCACTTCAAATGAGGGATTTTCGGTGGTCGCACCAATCAGAGTGATGAGTCCGCTCTCCACATGATGAAGAAATGCATCTTGCTGTGCCTTGTTGAATCTATGAATCTCGTCCACAAAAAGAACGGTTTTTCTTCTAAATAGTTTTTGCTGGTTTTTTGCATCTTCAATAACCGACCTGATTTCCTTAACACCTGACAGAACCGCAGAAAAATGAACAAAATGACAATGTGTATGGCTTGCAAGAATTCCGGCAAGTGTTGTTTTCCCGCATCCCGGCGGACCCCATAATATCATGGAAAAAATCCGATCCTTCAAACAGGCATGCTGTATCAATGTTCCCTCTCCAACGGCATGCCTTTGCCCGATGAACTCGTCCAGATTCATAGGACGCATTCTATCCGCTAGAGGTCGTGAAACATGGCCGTCCTTTTGAGCCCGGTATTCAAACAGATCCATTGTTAATCCTTTAATAAAATCGCTTCGCGATTTTATACAACGCGCCTTCGCCGCTGAAAAAAACAAAATTTTTATACCATCAAGGTTGATGCACTTAGAAAAAAGTCTTTTGTGAACGATATTTGACTTTTTACGAAACGATCAAATTCAGTTCTAAGTCCGCTTTCTAGAACGAACACCTCTTTCCTTTCCGGTGCGCTTGCGGAAAATGATTCGGATCGGTGTATTGTCAAGTCCTGCCTTATCTCTAATTTGATTGATAAGGTAACGCCTGTAGGAAAAATGAACGGCATCCGGATAATTCACAAAGCAAACGAATGTTGGCGGTCCGGTGGATACCTGAGTCGCATAATAAAATTTAAGGCGTCTCCCTCTGTAAAGTGATGGTTCGTTCCGTTCAATTGCCTGCTCGAATATCCTGTTAAGTTGTCCGGTCCCCACGCGTAATGTGTATTGTTTAAATACGTCTTCAACAAGATCGAATATCTTAAAAACCCTTTGTCCGGTTAATGCTGAAATGGTTATCATCGGTGCAAAGCTTAAAAATTTGGCCTCCATTCTTAGCCGGTCATAATATTCTTTTCCAGTTTTGCTGTCTTTTTCAACAAGATCCCATTTGTTCAATAAAAATATACAGCCACATCCACGGTCAAAGGCATAACCTGCAATATTAATATCCTGTTCTGTTATCCCTTGATGGGCATCAATGACGATCAGCGCAACATCACACCGGTCAAGGCTTCTTAATGCTTTAATAATCGAAAATTTCTCAAGCCTTTTTGACACCCGCGCCTTACGGCGAATGCCTGCCGTATCAATAAGAAGGTATGATTTTTCATTAATTTTACAAATAGTATCAATGGCATCACGTGTTGTCCCGGGTATATCGCTGACAACCAAACGCTTTTGCCCCAAGATCCGGTTGATTAAAGATGATTTCCCAACATTCGGCCTCCCCACCACCGCCAGCCGAACGACGTCGCCGGCTTCTTCGGTAACTGTTTTCGGTAAAATCTCGGTCAGCGCATCTAAAAAATCCGAAATTCCATAACGGTGTTCAGCAGAAATAGGATATAATTTTTCTATCCCAAGGCTATAAAAATCATAAAGCTTGGCCTCTTGTTCGACCCCGTCGATTTTATTGACGGCAAAAAAGACCGGCCGTGACAGAGGGCGAAGGATCCTTATAACATCTTCGTCAAATGGAGAAATTCCACTCTTGCCGTCCAGCAAAAGAATAATAACATCCGCATCTTCGATAGCATAAAGGATTTGTGAACGTATCTTATGGGCAAAGTCATCCTCATCATCATCCGGAAATCCGCCGGTATCGACCAGTGTAAAATCAACCTCGTTCCATACGGCATCGCTGTAATGGCGATCTCTTGTAACACCGGGGAGATCGTCAACAAGGGCCTTCCTTGTTCCGGTGACACGATTAAAAAAGGTCGATTTACCCACATTGGGACGACCCACTATGACAACAATCGGTTTCATGGCATTTTATTGAGAATGACAAAGCGGTGTTTGCAACTTGAATTCACATTCTATTAACCTTAAATTGTTGGGATTTTGAATAACAAGTTCAAGGGATTATTGGAGCATTGGAGTAATGGATAAAACAAAATTTCCAATACTCCAGAACTCCAATACTCCAATAATATCAGATTGTTGTATTCAACAATTTATTATCAAACAACATATTTAATAGATATAAAATTATTTTGACCACCAGTAAATTGATATACATGAATCTTTAACACATTGTCAAACTGTGAAACCTTGTAATGCAGGGTGTTGTGCAGCATCTCTTTGGGGCGACCAGAATGTCTTAATTCAATGTTTTGTTTGACATATAAACCGCATTTCTTTATATACACGTATTCAAAAAGGAGAAATTTTATCCATTAATCCAGGGATAACAGGCTATTCTGGGCAAAAAAAAACCATCAAAAAAGCTTACCGCTCATCTGATTGAGTTTTATTATCCTATTCTTCAAAAAAGCTTGCCAATTTTTATATCATCATGAAATTTACGATCTTCAAACGACTGACTTTCGGATATCTTGTCATAATGATGCTCGTATTGTTTCTGGTCATTTTTGTCACCATTAAGCTCAACCAGTTAGCCCGCCTCACACGCGCCGCTTCATCCGTTGATGGTCAGACGGTTCGTCTGACCGAACGCCTTTCGAACAATATGTTTTCAATGGTCAGTTTTGAAAAAAAATACCTTATTTCCAAGGACAATGACTTTTATCAACATTTTCTTAAGATTAAAGAGGACTTTAATAAAGACATTGAGCAACTGGGGTTGCTGGTCGCAGATCCTGGAAAAAAGAAAATCAAAATTTTTCATATCGCCGGTTCTGGAAAAAGAGCAAGGTTTTTCAAAATCAATCAGCTTTACAATGAATATTTTTCCATCTTTACTCAGGAAATCGAAAACATTAAAAAAGGCCGGGAGTATCCATATAAGGAATATCAGATTCAAAAAGAAAAAATTGTTGAAGAAATCAATAGCAATTTCAAATATATCATATGGTCGGCAAAATCCGATAGAGACGAAAAGATAAAAATTTCCAGCGAGATTAGCACCAATGTTTTTAAAACCACATCCATTGCTGCTGGACTTTCCATTTTTTTCGGTATATTGATTTCATTTTTTAATACCCGGAGCATCAACCGCTCCATATTGTTGTTACAAAAAAAAACAAAGGATATTGCAAAAGGCAAATTCGAAAAGATTCTCGATATCGCCTCACCTCCTGAAATAAGAGATTTAGCAAACGATTTCAACATAATGTGTGACAGACTAAAGGAACTGGATGAAATGAAGGAAGATTTCATCAGTCATGTATCCCATGAACTTCGTACCCCGCTAACCGCTATAAAGGAAGCTTCAAAATTATTGACTGAAGGATTTTTTGCCGACAATCCCAAAAGTCGAGATGAACTTTTAACCATTGTCAGCGATGAGTGCGAACGGCTGATTGTATCGGTCAATAGAATCCTGGATCTTTCCCGTATGGAAGCGAAAATGATGGAATACCATTTCAATCATACTGATCTGATCCACCTCATACAAAAGTGTATTTTAAAATTGGCGCCCATTGCGCAGCGGAAAAATATTACACTTGAACTCACACCACCGCCCCAGCTCCCGGAGATCTTGATGGATTCTGAAAGGATCAGTCAATTGCTTGAAAATTTAGTCGCAAATGCTTTAAAATATACGGATGCTGAAGGATCGGTTACCGTGAGTACCTCTTTAAAAAATAACGATGATATGGTAATCGAATTATCGGTTTCGGATACAGGTTGTGGAATTCACGAAAAAAATCTTAATAAAATATTTGACAAATTCAAACGGGTGGAGAGCGGGAAAGAAACGGCCAGGGGTACGGGTCTTGGTCTTTCCATAGCAAAACATATCATTACGGTACACGGAGGAAAGATATGGGTAGAAAGTACTCCCGGAAAAGGAAGCACTTTTTTCTTTACATTACCTGCTGGATAAGCTTTTTGCTTGCCGGAACCGGATGCGCTCCTTATTATAACCTATATAATGATGAACCGTTTTCGTTCCAACAAAACAGTGAAGCGAACCAGCTTTTATTAGAGGCAAAATTATCTTTTTCCAATGGCGATTTCTTGACATCCTTAAAAAAAAATCAGGAAATGTTAACCCGTTTTCCTCAAAAATACGGCAGCCATGCACTTTATATGATGGGCCTGATATATGCCAATCCGGAATACACATATGTGAATTATGAAATATCGATTCATTTTTTTAAAAAACTCGTCAAAGAATATCCTGAATCCGTTTTTAAAGACAAAGCAAAAATCTGGATTTGGCTTTTAAATCAGAACATGGACTATGCAGAAAAGATCGATAAAAAAAACAAACGAATCGATTTGTTGGAAAATGAACTGAAAACAGATAAAAAAGAGATCATTAATTTACAAAATCAGATAAAACGTTTAAAAGAGATTGATCTGGGTATTGAAGAACAGAAAAGAGAAGCTCTCCCAGCAATTGGACAGTAAGATGATGAACGATCATAAAGGAAAAATACTCGTTGTTGATGATGACCGGAATATTCTTCAGGTCGTCCAGATGCGGCTTGAATCCGGAGGATATCACGTTACCAAGGCCACCAACGCGGAAAAGGCCTTGAAACTGGCCGAACAGGAACCGTTTGATCTGGCAATGATCGATCTGAAACTCGACGATCAAGACGGTATTCAACTGATGCAAAATATTCGCCGTATCATTCCCGACCTCCCCGTGATCATTCTCACGGCGTATGGAACGATTAACAGCGCCGTTGAGGCCATGAAAAAGGGAGCACATAGCTATTTAACCAAACCGTTTGACGGTCATGAACTGCTCATGCAGATCAACAACTGTTTGGAAACCAGCAAACTTTCAAAAGAAGTGAAACAATTGCAGCGCCTGGTCAAAGAAAAATACGGGTTTGATAATATCATCGGCAGAAGTGAAAAGATGAAAAAAGTTTTCGAACAGGTCACACTGGCTGCTGCAACGGATTCCAATGTATATATTGAAGGGAAAAGCGGCACCGGGAAGGAGTTAATCGCAAAAACCTTGCATATTGCAAGCGACAGGAAGAATGATCCGTTTATTGCTCTAAATTGCGCGGCCATACCGGAAAATCTTATGGAAAGCGAACTTTTCGGATATGAGAAAGGTGCATTTACCGGAGCCGACAAGAGTAAAAAAGGCCTTATTGCCGAGGCTTCCTTTGGGACCTTCTTCTTGGACGAAATATCTGAAATGCCGCTTTCCATGCAAGTCAAAGTCTTGAGAGTTTTAGAGGAAAAGGAATTTTATTCTGTAGGGGGAAGACAGATAGTTAAAATGAATGCCAGAATCATCGCTGCATCCAATAAAAATCTCGAACAAGAGGTCAAAAACGGCCAATTCAGAGAAGATCTTTATTATCGCATTCATGTCATCCCGATAAAACTACCCACACTCAATGAAAGAAAAGAGGATATCCCGATTCTTGCCAGGCATTTCTTAAAAAAACATTCAGAGGAAATGGGGAAAAACATACACGCGTTTTCAACAGATGCCATGCAGAAACTGATCTCCTATCCTTGGCCTGGCAATATCAGAGAACTCGAAAATACCATCGAATGTGCCATGGCCATGGCGAAAGGCAATATCATTACAGAAGATCTTATCCTTCAAACCCAGAATGTTCATTCTGAAAGTTTAAAACCATTTAAAGACGCTAAAGAAAATTTTGAAAAAAATTATCTCATTCAGCTATTTGAGCTGACCAAAGGCAATGTCAGCCAGGCAGCTAAACTGGCCGGAAAATATCGTGCGGATGTTTATGAACTAATAAAAAAATATAGTATTAAAATCGAAGATTTCAGAGAAAAATAGGTCGATAACCCTGCAACCTATCCAACCCAAAAGCCATCCCGCTTTCGTTTTCATTCAGCTTAAATTTCATACCTAAGTGCTCTAATTCATAATTACGATATAGAATAAATAAACCAAGTTATAAATATGTAACTGTATTTACGAATACATGTACTAAGTTGAGCAATTTCCCCATGCATTTTTATATTCAGATATTTTTCTCAATGCCGATAAAAGTATATAGGGCGTTAATCATAACTCAATACTCGGCAACAAATGCATTCAAAAACAATATATTACACACTTATCATTTTCCCCGTCTTATTTATAATCTTTTTGGCTGATGCAATTTTTGCATTTAATTCATCGACAAATTATTCAAATTTAATCGATCTGATGAAACTTGAAGACAAACAAGGTCCCTTTTTCGCATTAAACGACTTTGAAAAATCTTTTGATCAGGATTTACATAAAGCAAGCATTGAATTTTTCAATCAACACCCTGAAATTGTTAAAAAGATTAAGTCAGATCTTGACAACCAATCGATTCGATGGCGTCTGAAAAATATTTCACACCGGCTTATGTATATCCCGGAGACAAGAGAGGAATATGCGATGATCTTTGAAAGATATTGTAATGCCGTGATCGAAGATATTTTGAAACTTATGGAATTAAAAAATCCGTATATCAACATTCATACATTGGGCGCTTCCAAGCCTGAAAATTCAGCGACAAATGGTATCAATGCCTTTATCGTTCATAATTTAGGAAAAGAATATGTTGCCACGTATGTATTTTCAAACAAAGATCAAAAAGAAATCGCTATTGAACTGACAGGTAAAATTCTGCTGGGCGAAGTCGGTTCTTATTCCAGTTATATATCTGTAAACAAAAACGGATCCTTTGAATTTACGAGGGATCATTATACCATCTGGCAGGACAGTGCAAAAAATCCATATACAGCGTTAATGACGCCTGTTGAAGAAACCCTTCATATCGTCTTAAGACAATATACTGAAAGATCGATCCAGGATAGAATCGAAAATAGCGGGGTTAAAACCTTAAAGGAAGTAGAGACCATCGTTGAAGATTGGATTTGTGTGGAAGAAGCAATTGTCGGAGGGCTGGTCTACGTGTTACTGCCGTCAGTTGTTGAAAAATATATTCCTGATCTACCCGATTCCATGATTGAATCGGATATTAAAGCCAAAAGCAAGTTTAAAAAATACCGCCACTTAAAAAAAGGAATAAAAATTGTAGAACAATTAGGGTTTAAAAAGTCGATAAAAATGTATCAGAATGATCCAATGGCATTTCACAATCTTTTAATGTAAACCATTCAAGTTTCTACCCTTTATCTTCATTAATATGAGCCCTCGGGGAGCTTCTCTTCTAAATCATGGAGCGACTATTTAGAAAAACTCCCCGACCCCTCATCAATATAACAAAAGCAGGGGGGAAGGTCCCCCCTGCTTTGTTAGTGTCCCTGCCAAAGGATGACCGGTTATTTTTTCATAATTTCATAGGCCGAAACGCTAATCTGTTTCTTTCCCTCATTTTCAAGTACGGTTCCCTTTACCTGAACTTTCATACCGACATGAGTTACCAGCTCTTTGCCTTCTTTGGTGTCAGCCACCTGGAAAATTTGGCCGTCTTTGTCCACGATCTGATTGGCATTATTGATGGTCCCGGTAATCATCAGTTCCTGATCCTGCATTG
>Ga0307425_1000166_pt1 | contig 39745 bp, 34 predicted proteins | sample SalMarWE160330MG_FD_202152 | JGI IMG/M metagenome (GOLD analysis project Ga0307425, IMG submission 202152) | Salt marsh sediment microbial communities from the Plum Island Ecosystem LTER, Massachusetts, United States - WE1603-30 | ecosystem: Environmental > Aquatic > Marine > Intertidal zone >... | reverse complement strand
TGATGCCCTTAAGATGGAATGTGAAGGACAGGGGCCATTGTATCCCAATATTACATGTACATTTACTCATGTAACAATTACTAAAAAGACGGAAGCAGAATTGGCAGAAGAAAGAAAGAAACGACAATTAGATTCCTCTAAGATGTCTGATAAAGATTTCAACATAATGAAAACGTCCCCTAAAAAAGAGAAGATAACCAAAGAACGGCTTGCTTTACTTAACTCACTTACCCCCGAGAAGAAGGGATATTCTGATAGGATTATGACCATGGCTCAAAATATAGACAAAAGTACTAATAAAACAGAATTATTTAATATAATAAATGATTTTAGTGAATTTGTTGATCGATGTTGTAGTATAGGCATTACAACATGGCAAGCACAGTTTGAAAAAGTATCGCAGTATAAGTGGATATCAAATCCTGGGCCGCAAGGATTATGTAACGTTGTAAGAATAAAAACATTGGAAGCTAACGATGATATGTATCTTTTGTGGAAACTTACAGAGATTACTGTTTCTGTCGATGTTGATAAAACAAGAAACGACATGTTCGACAAGATATGCTCTGGCATAGAAATCAATAAACCAACAGTGTATTCGTGGGATGTTCCGACCGATATGATTATGGATTGCCAATGTATTAAATTCCTTCCGTAACATGCGGATGTTAAGAGGATAATATTACAATGAATAATGGGGAGAGAATTATTTTCTAAACTAAAATAAAACGGCAAAAAAGCCCAACAAATCACTGAACTGGATTTTTACTCCGCTGCGCTCCGTAAAATCCAGTGAGTTCAAACGTTACAGATATCTGCAGAGACTGTCGAAAAAGGTTCAGTTAGAGAGCATATTTTTTTAGAGCTTTGCTATATTATGATTTTTTAGCCTTCCTTTAAATATCCTTTTCAACGAGTAAGATCTTTTCTGTAATTTTCCTTTAAAAAGTCTATTATTTCCTTTTAAATTAAATTGTTATGTGATATAGAAGAGATGGTTGAAAGCACTATAATGTTGAACATATCAACTATTAATTGGAAGGAGAAATGGCCAAATATAAACGTTACGAATATTCACAAAAAATATTTATTCCTGTTTCACTTGAAGATCAATTGATGCCTGGAACATTAGAATTTGCGATTCACACACTTGTAGAAACACGAATGGATATGTCTGTTTTTGATGGGAATTATAAAAATGACAAAACAGGTCGTTCGGCGTATGATCCCAAAGTTCTTTTAAAGGTTGTTTTGTTGGGGTATTCACGCGGGTTGATGTCTTCTCGAAAGATTGAGCGAGCGTGTTGCGAGAATGTGATCTTCATAGCGATTTCGTGTAACCAGCGGCCGGATCATAGTACATTAGCGTCATTTGTTGCCTCGATGAAGGATGAGATTTCGCCTCTTTTTACAGACATATTATTGGTTTGTGAAGAAGAGAAGCTTTTGGGAGGGACTTTTTTTGCTTTAGATGGATGCAAACTTCCTTCCAATGCTTCCAAACGATGGAGTGGTAAAATTTCTGATATAAAGAAGAAAAGGGAGAAGATCGAGCAAAAGGTCAAGCGATTATTAGCAGAACAGATTGAAGCCGATAAAAACGACAGGGATGGTTTAACCGAGCTATCAAACCGTGAGAAACAGATTGAGAAATTACAAAAGCAAGCCAATCGGATTGAGAATTGGCTAAAGGAAAACGATGCTAAGATAGGGACGACAGGTAAAGAAATCCAGAGCAATATTACGGATAACGAATCGGCCAAAATGATGACATCCCATGGTACGATTCAAGGTTACAATGGCCAAACGCTGGTGGATAAAAAACATCAGGTGATCGTTCACGCCGAAGCCTTTGGCAGGGGTCAAGACCATGACCATATTTCTCCCATGCTTGAGGGAGCAAAAGAAAACTTACAGAAAATTGGAAAGCCAACGGATTATTTTAAGGACAAAATTTTAACTGCCGATACCAATTATCATAGTCACAGCAATTTGAAAAAGTGCCAACAAGAGGAACTGGATGCCTATATCCCTGATATCTATTTTCGAAAACGAGATCCACGGTTTGCAACGCAGACAAGAGGTCAGGTTAAAAAAGAAAAGAAATTTGTTTTAGAAGATTTCACATATAATGAGGCCGAAGATCAGTATGTTTGTCCCGATGGTAAGATTTTGAGACTAAATATAAAAAGGCACATCCAGGATCGTAACATCTATCGTCGATATATGGCGGATGCCGAAGATTGTAAAAGATGTTCGTTAAAGAGCAGATGCTTTTATCGCAAGAACACAAAACGCCGATCATTAGATGTCCCAATCGGAACTGAAGAAACCAATCTTTCCAAAGCAATGCTTGAAAAGGTAGACAGTGAGAAAGGACGCAAAATATATCCTCAACGCATTGCCATTGTTGAACCCATATATGCCAATATCAGAACCCACAAGCGATTGGACCGCTTTACCCTTAGAGGCAAAATTAAAGTCAACATACAGTGGGTTTTGTACTGTATGGTTCATAACATAGAAAAAATAATAAACTATGGTATGGCTTAGAAAGATTTGGGGAGGATAGTGTAAGGTTTACGGGTAATAATAAAAATAACGATATAATTATATAGACCTCTCTGGGGAAAAGAATCATATTTTAAAAAACAAAATTTTGCACTACGGATGAATGTTTAAAAAACGCTTTTTCGACAGTCTCCCAACATATCACCGCAATTAATCCTTTAATAATTTATAATATCTTCCACCATCTTTCATCGATAACACATTGAACGTAATGTTTATATTTATTACAAATTATGAATACATTTACGTTCTATTTTCCATTTTGAATTTGTTTATTACATTTAAAACGATTTTTGAGGATTTAGAACAAAAGGAAGTTCAGGCTGGATAAATAGCTGAAAGTTTTTACATCTATTATTCAAGTTGCATTTTTTGCAAACTCTAATATGTTTTTTAATTTTACCTTTATGTTTTAGACAAACGATGTATTTGTCATTGTGTGATTTCATTTAGATTTAATTGATTTCGTTTTACCTTTAATTAAACGATTCTTTATTTTTGTTTTAGCGAATTTAGCGAAATAAGATTTATCTTATTGTTATTAAGACATATTAAAGTTTTATATCGATGATAATCTAATACAAACAAAGCGAATTTAGTTTTGAATTTAAAAATTATCGTTTAGTCGGTTTTAAATAACGTTTTAATCGGTTTTAAATAATTATTTAATTGATTTATAAAAATCCTAATTAACCAGATAATTGAAAGATGGTCTTAGGCTTACCTTTTGTTCTGGTTGTTTCAGATTTTATTTTCCCTTGTGCAATTAATTCTTTTAAAATTGTATTTAGCTTTTTACCTTTTAATTTCCTACTGAACAACTTATGAAGTTCAGTAGTTGATTTTGATCCAGCTTGGAGGGCTTCTACAATTTTATTTGCATAAGGATCTGATTCATGATCTGAAAAAATAAAACGAGCCGAATTCTCACAGTAGTTCCACACTGCCAAAGCTGCTTTTAAATGTTTCGGCATTATCACGTTCTGTGCTTCTAATAAAGCATATATCATCCCTTTTATTGAACTCTTGAATTTTTTTAGCTGTCAAGTTTTTTGGGTGGCAGGCTGATAGTTGAGAGGGGAATAAAAAAGCAGGAGCAACAACTCTGCTGTAACGTCATTAATGTATACAAGAATTTAATATTCTCTATCTCGTGTTATGATCTGCTATACTCATAATATAGCATTCTTTGTCAAAATGAATTGCCATACCTGTTGAGGTGGAACGCACTACGGATCCTGTACAGCCCTTCAAACTCTTTATGTACTTAAATTCTTCAATACGATCACTTGGAATGGTGAAGTCCAGAATAAACCTTGTTCCTTCAGGAAATGACGTTAGTGTAGGAATGAATGCCCCAGAAGCAGATATGTCTCTGGTTACAAGATCTAAAACCTCTTTTTTATCTAATTCCATGGTTTCCAGTCTTACAGGCAGCGGAAGAGGATACCTTATAAATTGGCGTGTCTTGACCATTGATAACGCCTTTCGTGAGTAACGTAAGGAAGTTTAATACGTGAATGTGAATGAGGTACGTATCATCTATCGGAATTATAAGCCTTATGAAATGCAATATGGCAAGAATATTTGAATGTCAAATAAAATTGTAATGACCCCGGGGGCCGGTATGGGGGGTATGGGGGGCCGTGGACTCAGCTAATGGTCTTCATATACATACATAAACCCTTACGTACAAATATTGATCTGACTTTAGACTTCTGGATATATTACAGTAAGCAGTGTCAAAGCTTGAATAGTTAATTAATGTTTGACAATTAAGCCAGTATCATTTGGCAAAATCAATATGGACAGAGAATGGGGAATTGAGACTGAGCACGCTTTGTTTCGTTCTACTCTGGAATCAGGCCCGGAAACCAATACGTGGAAGTTGCAGCAGAAAATGCCAGGTGAATGGGAGCTTTCGGGGTATCGGACGTCAGTATCCCCTCATCGGTAAGTTGGCGTAATACTTTTCGGGCGGTTCTTTCGCCAAGACCGGTGATGCGGGATGCCTCGCCCCGGGCAAATTCGCCGACTAAAAATGCCTCGCGTAGAAAGAAAAATGCTTCGGACTTTATCGGTGATACGCCGGGAATCATCTTCCGGTTGCGAAGTTCGATATAGCCACGAAGCCTTTCAAGCATGCCGTCGATAGCCAAGAGATTTTCCATGAATGTAATCTGATCCATGCAGGTTTCCAGAAAAAAGCGGCAAAATCGGTCAAGGCCTCTCTGGCTCAGATACCCGCGACCGTTTACATCACCTTGTCTGAGGGCGTCGGCACCGGCCAGATGCCGAAGGTAGCTGTCGCGGTGCCGGGCAAATCCCCGGCTGATCGTCCAAAGGCCATAACCTTCCATACCTGAATGAAGCAGGTAACAGTCGGTAAAAAGCCGTGCCACCCGCCCGTTTCCGTCTAAAAACGGATGGATCCAGGCAAGCCGGTGATGAGAAGCGGCCGCAGCAAGTAAACGGCTCGTTCCTCGGTGAGATTCAAGATCGTAGATTTCAATATACCTTTGCATAAGCACGGCAATATCTTCCGGGTCCGGGGGAATGTGCAAGCCCACCTTAACGGTGGATTGCCGAAAACAGCCGGGTTCCACCTCCTGTTCTTCTCCGGTTTCTTCGTTACGGACCAGCCAAAGCGCTTTGGGAAGCCGTTCGTAAAAAAGCCTGTGGATAAGATAAATAAAATCAGTGGTGCAAACCCGGATCTCGCCGGCTTCACTTTTTGACTCGATGATTTTTTGCACTTCGACATAAACCCGGGCTTCCATTTGGCGGTTGCGTACAGCCGGGTCTGCTGAATACTCCCCTTTGAAGGCTCGTTCGATGTCAGCCGGATGGGTGTAGTGACCTTCAATTAGGTTCGAATAATAGCTGTTGGTCAGCCGTAAAAACTCCACCAGGGACTTGCGGGTGATCGGATGCAATTGAGCGCCCAGGGATGCGGACTTGCGATAGACACTCAGCGCAAGGTCGGAAAGATCCCTCTTGTCTGTGGGCAGTTGGGGGGTTATTTTATGAGCTGGATGAACCATTTTGCCGATATTTTTGCCGATTAATATTTTTTTAACACTTCAGTATCAAAACATTAATTTAAGATAAAGTCAAGAAAAAGCGATTTTTATGCCGATCTATCAGCTGATTTATTCACCGTGAGACACAGTGGGATCTCCTCTACAGAAAGCCGGGATTGGATCAGGGAATTTATTAAGCATAAAAGACATATTCTCCTCATATAAAAACGAATATTCGGCAAATTTTTGACAGCAGACATTATTTCAGTTGTATTGAACATCACATGTATCACCCTGTTATAGTTAATTAATCTTTAAAATATCTTTTATGGTATGAATTATGCATAATTAAATAACACTTTGTATAATAACAGAATGGCCGGATACCTTAAAAATAATGTTAAATTAATTATTTCAAAAATTTTAAACGATTAAGCTTGGGGTATAGATTCCCGGTACAGGGAGGCCAAACCATGATGAAGATTATAATAGCAATTATAATGGTCTTTATATCTATAAGTTATTTAGGTGCTGAGGATAAGGAAACTGTCGATCCTGTTAATGTTAAAGCAGTAATGCCTTTAACAGGATATTTGCCATTACCGGCTAAGTATAAGTATCATTTTTATAAAGAAGGGATGACAAAAGAAACCGAAAAGGCAGATTTCTTGAATTGTATAGAAGGGCAAAGACGGATTATTAGTTATGGCAGAATAGCTGCCGGAAATGAGGCAACAAAACCTTATCGTGGATATCATAGTACCATTTGGGTTACCATTCAGTGTATGAAGAATAAAGGATATTTAGGGAAGAAACATAAGTTAATTGACGATCCATATCCTGATTATCATTAAATTTGTATCAATTGACAGGATTCATGGAAGTATTAATTTTAGTTTATAGCTTCTCTGGTGCACGTGCATCTAATATTCCGGTCACCTGCATAAATATGCCAAAGAAAAAAAATAAATGTGCACCGGGTATAATAACGGCATTTGGGGAAGCTAAAAGTATGAGATGCTTTGTAGTCTCTTTTGTTGTTTCGCGAAAGAGTCTATCGGGCTAGTATTGGCAGGGCACAAAAGGCCCTGCCTTTTTTATTTTTCTGAAATTTAAGATAATGTTTTCGAGATCGTTGATGAGATCATTTCTCAAATGCCCCTTGAGGAAAAGGTTTCCTTGTAAATATGGAAAAGAGTCCGAGAGACTTACCTATTGAGAGTTGTGAAATAAAATGCAAAAAGTTTATGTAGACTATACTAATCAGGTAAAGATTATCTGTCCCAAATGCGGATTAGAAAAAAATATAAATGTATTTAAATTTAAGGATACTCATAAGAGGCTAAAGGCTAACTGTAAATGTGGCGAAGTTTTTCGGTTCACCTTGGATTTTCGAAAGTATTTCCGTAAGAATGTCCGCCTTACTGGTGAATATTATATCCCGGGGAAAGATGAAAAGAGAGAAATACTCATCCAAGACATTTCAACAAATGGAATCAAGTTTAAAACTCTTAAGCAACATAATTTTTTCAAAAATGATACAGTCGAATTGAAACTTGCTTTAGACGATCAAATGAGAACGGAAATCCACACACTTGTCAAGATAAAATGGATCACCGACCACAATGTTGGTGCACAGTTCAACGACCCAAGATTACTTGAAAAAGATTTGGGTTTTTATCTGAAAAAACAATTTGATGGTTAACTTTAGTCGAAGAAAGGTGTAAAATGAACTGTGCTTCAATCTTTAATGAATCATGGTTTTGGATTCTATCGGGATATGTTTTGATACTTTTGGCATTTCGGCATGTACGGCTTTATTTACAACAGCTTCTATTTTGTCAATTGGAAATTCAAGAAAACATTTTTCTTGAAAAATGATTTTTTCCCTTTTTCCCCACCTCGTGTATTACAAAGTATTTGATGAAATCTTTGATTCCTTCCACACTTTTTACTGCAATATATTACACGTTTTTAACGCCTTAAAATTGTTGTGTTATCGTCAAAAAAAATAGTGTCTCACTACAAAGAAATGTCGCCCATAAAATGATTAGCTCTATAGGCGACACCACACTTTCCTTACAAACTTTGGTATAGTTTATTTGTAAAAGCACAAAAATTATTACTCGGAGTATCCGCTTCCGACGATCAAACCACCCTTGGTTTTCCTGACATAGGTATGTTTTTGCTTCCCTTTCCATACATAACCAACCCATACACCATCAGCAGTCGCTTTGGCACATTCATTATAAACGGGACCTGCTTTTTCCTTAAGGCTTTGTCCAACCAATGACGGATGAACCAAGAGCATTCCGCCCTCTTCCATTATAAATACATAGAAGGGTTTATTTTTGGCTGCACTTGTAAAGTCCTTAGCCATTTTCCCGCCATCAATGGCGACAACAATGTCATCTACTTGTTTCTTAATAGCAGCTTTATCTGCTGCAAAAGCACCTGCTACCAAACAAAGACTAAAAATCAAAATTAAAGATATAATTGCAACTCTTTTCATGCTCATCTCCTTTTCTGGGTTTTTCTGTTTAAATCCTGGATTCATAAAATGACGATGCAAAATGAAATAACCTTGAATATCTCCTTTCTGTTAAAAAATTGAATGTGCTTTGTTGCGTTTCACTTGTTCGTTGATACCCGATTATTCTTTATCGATTTCAAAAAGTGAAGCTCTAATCCGTTTTTTCCCTACGCTTTATAGTATAGTTCCCTTTATGTATACTTTCGGGTCGACATGGATGGCTAATTCCCCACTTTCTTTGTTGTTCCTGTAAACGCAGGGTTTGAATCAGGTCAATTGTTTATAAGCAATTGATGTGCCAGACCCAAGAAACAAAATTATCTAATTGTTTTTACTATAAATGCAATCCGATCATCTGAACAAAAAGCGGATATGTGAAGGGATTTTCATGCGGCAGGAAAAAGTGAGCTGGCGAACCAAGTGTCTAAGCTATTGAAAGTAAACGACTATCGTATGAAGGGAAAACCATTCACTTAAATTGCCGTTATTAGATAGGTTTAACAGGCACATAATGTTTTCTTTATTGACGTTTAAGTGGAAGAAAGGTTATTGAAGCCTATTCTTACCTGAATCCTGCAAAATTCAGGTCTTACATTATCCTATATCCCGAAAATAAGATTTTGTTTGAAAGGGGTATCTCTTATCCTATACCTTAAACCTGTCCACTTTCCTTTAAAACGCCACATAATCGACTTCGAAGAGGAAGGTATCGTTATATATACTGTTATAACTATTATTTATTTGATCGGTCAATAGACAGATAGGCAAGGGAAGTACTTTATAAAATAGAATATAAACAACAATATTGTAGGTAGTCTACATTTTTGTCGGTCTTTTTCTACTAATCTGTCATCACCTTTATTTTAAAACTCATTGCTTTTTTTCAAAACCTCACTAAAAGACTCAGACATATTTATCCCTACCTGCATCAGTGTTCATTTCTTTATCGTCAATCAATAAGAAAAAAGAAATAGTCAATGGTTGCTTATCCTATTATTCAAACCAAGTATTACCTGAACACAAATAAAAATCCGGGCTGAAGCGCCGGGTTTTGGATTCATATAATATGCATTTGTTCTTGAAAATTTGTTATGATTTGTTAAAATATTTATATGGGATCAGCATTCAACAGACAACACTTCCGGATGGTTTTGGTGTTTTTCTATTTTTTGGCGATAATACTCTTTTCCATCTGTGCCTGCAGTCATCAGAAACTTCAGAATAGATCGTCGCACAATTCCATTCGTAAAGATGGGACACTTGATTTTGTCCATTTTGACGAATTTATAAAAGCATCAATTGCTATTGAAATCGCGGATACGCCTGAAACTCAAATGAAAGGGCTTATGGGACGCAATGCTCTGGACGACAGCAGCGGGATGTTATTCGTTTTCGAACGTATAGAACCACAGAAATTTTGGATGAAAAAAACGCCGGTTCCTCTTGACATCATCTTTGTAGGAGGAGATGGGTGCATCGTTAACATCGTCGAATCAGCACCCCCCATGTCAAACCAAAGATACAGGTCTGATGGACCCATCAAATATGTTGTTGAAGTCCGTGCCGGTTTTGCAAAACGACACAAGATCGATTCAGACACTTGCATTCAGTGGCGACGCCTGTAATTACGTAGTCAATGCACCGTTTTCATTCAGTCCCAATAAAAACGGAACGAAATGACGATTCATCCTGTCTCAGTGAGATGTTAATTTTATCAAGCAACCTCTTTTTTTCTTCCGGAAGTTTTCCCTCCAGATTAATATAGTTGGTATAATGATCGCTGGTAAGATAGGATGACGCGTAAAGTTCCTTTATCAGCAATGCTGTTTCCTGAAGAATTTCATGGGGACTTAACATTTGAAAAGAGCCGTTCTGAACTTCCCTTAATAGCAAGGTGTTGATCTTTGGAACAAAGGTGCGGAGCCGGATAAAGTCCGGCACAATTTCATTTAATACGTTGGCCGTCTCTCGGGCATGGGAGTCTGTCCGCTCCTTACCGCCGATCCCCAAAATAACATAGACACTCAGCTCCATGCCCGCATCCATGACCCATCTGCCGGCTTCAATCTGCTCTTTACTGGATGTCCCTTTTTTGATCCGCTTCAGGACGATATCGTCGCCGGATTCGAGACCGACATGTATTCTTGACAGGCCTGCATCAGCCAGACGCTTCAGTTGCTGGAGGCCTTTTTTGTGGATATATTGGGAAGAGCCATACACCGTGATCCGCTCTAATGTCGAAAATGTTTCTTTTGCAAAAATAAGAATTTCACAAAGGTCATCTGTTTTCATGGCAATGGTATTTCCTGCCGGTAAAAACAGGGTTCGAACATGGTATCCATAGATATCACGGGCTTTTAAAATATCTGCCTTGATATCCTTCACATCACGAACTTTATACCTGGGACCGTTCTTATAGACCATGCAGAATGTGCATTTATTGTGGGGGCAACCGGCGGTGGCCTGGATTAAAAGAGAGTCGGCCTCGCTGGGAGGCCGGTATATAGGACCGTCGTATCTCATAATATTAATAAAATCGGACACAGATTTTCACAGATTTAAACAGATAATATTTTCTTTCGTATTATTTAAAAGCCTTTATAATCTGTGCTCATCTGCGTGCAAACAAGTTATCGTTGGAATTTTTGAATTTTTTACTGTAAGTATTCTTCACCGAATTTCGTGCTTTCTATATTTCGTGTTTTCGTGATTATATTAAATTGTTTTCCTTCTTTTCAAGGATAGTTTCCATTTTAGGAGCATTTCATGCAACAGACAAACTGGCAGGTGATTACCGGCGCGCCCTGTTCCGGAAAAACCGCCGTCATTCGTAAACTTGAACAGCTCGGTTACCCGGTGGTGCATGAAATTGCCCGGGCATATATTGATGAAAGATTACGAGATAGAGAAACCATTGCGCGGATCAAAGCCGATGTCTTATCGTTTGAACGCCATATTCTGTATAAGAAGATCGCCATTGAACAGTCTCTTTCAAGAGAAAAAATGGTTTTTCTGGACCGGGCGGTGCCAGACAGTATCGGATATTATATATTGGAAGGATTAGATCCTGACGATCCGATTCAAAAAAGCAGGCTTTGGCGGTACAAAAAAATTTTTTTCTTTGACAGAATCCCTTTTGAAAAAGATCATGTGAGATCGGAAGATGAAAAGATTGCACAGAAGCTGGATGGTCTGTTAAAAGAAAGCTATCGGATGCTGGATTATGAGATTATTGTTGTCCCTATTATGACCATTAACGAACGTGTTCGCTTTATCCTAAAGCATGTTTAATTTGAGACCTTTGCAAAACACCCCTTTTTGTCCGATTTATTTGTCAAGCTCAAATTTTAATCCTCAAAATACCTAATGTATTCATGTGGTTAAAATTATCGCCTTCCTCGAACTCGAACAAAAATTCATATTTTTCAAAGGTCTCAATTTGTCGTAAACAAAACAGGAAAAATATTTTAAGAATGCAATTTTCCTTTAAGGGTTTCGGAACCTCTGACGGATCTGTTCTTTTTCATCCGGGGAAAGCCTGTCCCATTTTTGAAGCTTTTCCCGTATCATATAGCGCTCATCAGGCGAAAGTTTTTGCAATTGCCGATGCCGTTGTCGAAAGCGCTCCCGTTCTTGGGGGGGAAGCCGCTTATATTTCTCCATTCGACGGCGCAATAATTGCCGTTCTTGCTCAGGTAATGACTCCCACTCCTGATATCTTTTTTTTAGCATCATCTTCTCTTCAGGGGACAAGCGGTTATATTTTTTTCTATAATTTTTTGTTATAAGCGGGTATGAACGCCTTCTGCTCAAGGGTATGTAATCCCAATGTTTTTCCATGAAATTCAAATCGTTCCGGTTTTTCAAACGCATCTTTTTATCGTATTTTTGTGTATCCTGAAGACGGTCATCCCTGTTTAGTCTTTTTGATCGGCTCAAACTTAAAGCAGGAAAAGAGAAAAGGACCACCAGTACCACTGTTAAAACAGTGACATAGGGTTTAAACTCCTTTAATGGCCGATAGTTGTGTTTCATCATCTTCAATACACCTAACCCGGACAAGCCGGAGAAGTTACAAGTGATCTAAAGTTTGAAGTAATCGTATTTAAGTATACGTGTACTAAGGCACTAAAAAATAGCACATCCTGATCCAAAAGCCATTATATCTTGGTTTCTTCTTTTCCCATTACCCGATCCAATTTCTCCAGGGTATCCATTTCTTCTAATAGTTCCAGGTTTTCAAGCAGATCCATGTCTGTGGCAATCAATTGTTCTTTAGCGTTAGGATCGGAGACAGTTCCGATCCGGGTAGTTTGTTTCAGACCATTTAAGCCGAACCATCCAAAAGCCACGATTAACAGACAGCATGCAGCCAGGGCATGAACGGGTTTGATATATCCATCGAAAAACCATTCTCGCAACCGGGCTTTAACGCGGTGTTCCTCTTTCAGTTTCCCTGTGATGGCATGATAAAGAGCACCGGCCTCTTCATGTGAAAGGGACGGTTCGGGCACGGCCTCATTCAACAGATGAAGCAATTGTGCTCGTTCCTGATAGCAGGGTCTGCATTTCTCAAGATGCTTTTCCCATTTCAAACGTACCTGTGGAGATAACTCTCCATGCACGTCCAACCATAGTGTCTCTTGCCATTCGCGACAATGTTTCATACGCTCACCTCCTATGGCTGAGCCCATTCCTGTAAAGCTTCTCTCATAAAATGTGTCGCCCGAAAGAGATGGCTTTTGACCGTCCCTTCTGCCGACCCCATGATTTTAGCGATTTCACGTATCCGCATTCCATGAAGCACCTTCAGTTGAAAAACCACACGCTGTTTCTCGGGGAGAGACGCCAAAGCTTGTCTGATCTCCTGTGCAAGTTGTTTATTGTTTAGTGCAGCCATGGGATTTGAATATTCTTTCGGATCCGGATATTGTGCATTCATCTCATCTGACGATTCTTTTTCATGTTTATCCCGACGCCAAAAGGAAAATATTCCCTCCCATCTGGTACGTCGCCGCCGGCTGTCTAAACAAGTATTTATGAGAATGCGATAAAACCAGGTATAAAAAGACGACTTTCCGCGAAAGTTTTTCAAGCTCCTAAAAGCACGTAAAAAAGCCTCTTGGGTAAGCTCCCGGGCCTCTTCACTGTCACCGGAGCACATATTATAAGCGATTGCATAGGCTTTTCCCTGATATTGTTTAACCAGATCTTCAAAGGCCGTCTGGTCACCATCCTGCGCCCGGGCAACCAATTCTACATCTTTCAATGACATTGAGGACTTTTCCCTTTTGGCTTTTGATTTTCGCTCTTCTCTGTTTACCGCTCTCCCTGCATGATTATGCAAAAGCCAACCTCCAACTGTCATGCTAATCTCGGAAGTCATTGAACATATCCATCAATAAGCGACATCGGTTATGCCGCTTTATCTATATTTATAGTAATTTTTCTTTCCATGCAAGTAATCCTTTTGTAACTCCGGGAGTCTTATACATATAGACGATGAAATACTAAAAAAGTTTACCCAAATCCCATTGTTCCAATAGGGGCGAAGCCCCTAAATTTTTACAGTAACGGGTCACTTTTGTGCAAAATAGATATCGATTCCTATCGATTAACCTTAACTTAGTTGAATTTTTACTCACAGTTTCATGGAACCCTTGGCGTGTTGGCGTAATGGAGTAATGGATAAAGCAAAATTTCCAATACTCCAGCACTCCAATACTCCAATAATATCAAATTTTAGTATTTAGCAGTTGTTATCAAACAAAACATTTTATGGGCATAAAAGTATTTTGGACACTAATGGCAACTGGTATAATTTTCGGGACGTATTCGGATTACAGGGTTTCTTGACAATAAAACCAACATTGATTAATATCTATTCAATTGGAATGTGTAGATTTTAGCACATTAGAAACATCAAAAAGGAGATGTTTAATGAAAAGCGTAATAACAACAAGTGTCAGCCTAATTCTCGTAATATCTCTGCTTTCCTGCGCCGGCCCCACACAGCAAGAAAGAGGCACAAAAACAGGCGCTTTGATTGGTACCGCCGCCGGCGCACTTCTTGGACAAGCCATCGGCAGAAATACAACAGCTACGATTCTCGGAGCTGGAATCGGTGCTGCCGTTGGGGGGATTTCCGGCAATCAAATCGGTGCCTATATGGACCGACAGGAACAGGAATTGAGAGCGGCAATGGCCGAAACCGAAGCCGCGAGTATTCAGAGAACACAGGATGTTTTGACTGCCACGTTCAAATCCGAAGTGATGTTCGACTTCGATTCCTCAACACTTAAACCCGGTGCATACAGAGAGATGGACAGAGTTGCCGGCATATTAAATAAATATTCACAAACGATGATTCGAGTGGAAGGCCATACCGACTCAAAAGGTTCTGAAGCTTACAATCAAACGTTGTCCGAAAAAAGGGCCCAGGCCGTTAAGAATGCATTGACACAGCGAGGAGTGGATCCGTTAAGAGTACAGACCGTCGGTTACGGCGAATCACAACCCATATCTTCAAATGACGCTGTAAACCGAAGGGTGAACATTGTCATTATACCTATTGAGGCAGGATAACGCATATAATAAAAATGGGAGTGTAAAAAGATGAAATTTTTAACAGCAGTATTATTATTGATATTCTGTTTTTCTCCTTTGAATGCTTTTGGGGGATGTACCCATGGAGACTGTACAAATGGGAATGGAACCTATATCTTTTCAAATGGCGATCAATATGTTGGCCATTTTCAAAATGGCAAAATGAACGGAAAGGGTACGCTCACCTCTCATGGCGGTGGAAAATATGTCGGTGAATTTAAGGACAATATGATGAATGGCCATGGGATTCTTGTTCGTCCAAACGGCCTTAAGTACGTAGGGCAATTCAAGAACAACAAGTGTAATGGAAAAGGGACGTTGACGTCACCTAACGGGAAAAAGATGAAAGGCATGTTTAAGGCTGGTGAGTTTGTAGGGGAATGAGTTGATCCTGTTCCACTTCATACAACAAATGCTTCCACAACCCTGAAAAGATCATTTACGCTCACTGGCTTGGCAAGAAAGGCGTCTGCCCCTGAATCCCTGGCGATTTGTTCATCGTCGGGGTTTGCCGACATCAGAAGACACTTTTTGGCGGGATGCTTTTCTTTGAACTTGGCAAGAAGTTCGAATCCGTTCAAGCCGGACACGTCAACTTCCGATATAATAATGTCAGGGCTGTCGGAACCCTCTATATATCTCCATGCGGCCATGCCGTTATCAAAAGATATCACATCCCTGTTTACACAATACATTAAAACAGTGGATATAAAATCCCGGACCAACAGATCGCCATCGATCACGACTATCTTAACATTTGGAATATTGACCTGGCTCATGCTACTTTTACCAACTTAACATCTTTGATGTTGAAATGGATTTATGTATTTTGTATGTTTATTTTTAATTTATCATCATACCTATGTCAACAGGTCTTTCCCAATAGCTGTTTCAAAATTTTCCATACGTTGGTCAAAAAAACCGTTTCTACCAGGTTTTCAACCCTTTTATTTCTTTGGCCGTCAAATAGCGCCATGTCCCTTCATCAAGCCTTTTGAGCTTTATGTTTGAAATCCTCAATCGTTTTAATCTTGAAACATGGTTTCCTACTTTTCGAACCATGCGTCTTATCTGTCTGTTTTTACCTTCTTTAAGAACGATTCGAAAACGTCTGGAAGAAAGTCTTTTAATCTCGGCAGGCCTTGTTTTTGTCCCCATCATTGGCAAACCTTTGGCAATATTTTGTAGTGCGCCATCTGTTATGGAACTTGATACGGTAACATCGTATTCCTTTTCATGATCAAAAGAGGGATGCAAAAGCCTGTGGTGAAGATCTCCGTCATTGGTGAGAATTAAAAGCCCGGTCGAGTCCTTGTCAAGCCTGCCTATGGGATAAATGCGCCAAGGGATATCAATGAGGTCAAGCACAATCTTTTCATCCGGTTGACTGCAGCTTGTCACATATCCTTTTGGTTTGTTCAGTGCGATATATACAAGATCCTTTTCCGTTGAAATGACTTTACCCTTAAATTCTACGCGATCGTTTACAGGATCTATTTTTGTGCCCAGTTCCGTAACAACCGTGTTGTTTACACGCACAAATCCGGCTTTAATATATTCTTCACCCTTTCTTCTTGAACAGATGCCGGCTTTTGACAAATATTTTTGCAGACGCATCAAAGACATTGCTTTATAGGTATCACATATCACCATATATTTTCATTAAGTTGGAGAAACTCCGAGTAACTTCTAAAAACTTATGGTTCCACATACCAGCGGAGCCAACCGGTATTTTTTTTCAAATCGGGCAACTGTTTGAAGCAGTTTAGGGCGGCTTACAGTGACCCGAACATCATACATTGTTGATTGCAGCCTGTTTCTGCTAAGTGACACACTCATTTTACATCGCGTGTGCGGTTCACTGTTAGGCGGCCTTTACTTCAAGTTTTGGCCGTATTGAAAAAAAATACCGCTTGGCATAGCGGGTTTACCGGAACTTATTGAGAAGGTACAATTCCAAAATGTTAAATTAAGATCTATAATCTGCATTAATCTTAACATAATCCACGGAAAAATCGCAGGTAATCATGGACCCTGAGCCCTGCCCTATATTCAAGTGAACAGCTACCGTAAATTCAGATTTTTTGAGAACCTTTGTGGCCTCAACCTCAACGGCCTTTCCACAACCCATGCCGGCTTTCACCATTTGCACATCGTCAAAATAAAGATCAATCCGATCTGGATCGATATCAACGCCGGCTCTTCCGACAGCGCCGATAATCCTTCCCCAGTTGGCGTCCTCACCGAAAAATGCGGTTTTCACCAACGGAGAATGGGCAATTGTATCTGCGACCTTTATGGCCTCAGAATCCGATGCTGCCCCCTGGACGATGATTTCCACCAGTTTTGTCACGCCTTCGCCGTCTCTCACCAGTTGTTTGGCAAGATCCAAACAAATCTGATCTAAAACCTTTTGAAAAATTTCTTTTTGGGCGGATCTTTCAATATCCACGCCGGACAAACCGTTGGCCATCATCAGCACCGTATCATTGGTGGAGGTATCCCCGTCAATTGTGATCCGGTTAAAAGACCGGTCCACCGCGCTAACCAACGTTTCTTTTAAAATTTCCGGCGCTGCGTTTGCATCGGTACAGATAAAACAGAGCATGGTTGCCATATCCGGACGGATCATTCCAGCGCCTTTGGCAACACCAATGACCGAAAAAGTTTTTCCTTCCACAACCCCCTGCCCTGAAACCATTTTGGGAACCGTGTCCGTGGTCATGATCGATTTGGCCAAATCAGGAATCCCGTCCGGTTGAAGGGATTCGACAAGGTCAGGGATGGCTGTTTTAATGTTTTCTATGGGCAACGGCTCGCCGATCACACCAGTTGATGCCACAAGCACCAGATCTTCTGAAATCCCGAGTTCAGATGCAGATACACTTGCCATGGTTTCAGCATCACGAATTCCCTGTTCACCGGTACAGCAATTGGCATTTCCACTGTTGACAATAATCGCCTGACAGACTCCCGATTTTATTCGTTTTTTGTCAAGAATCACCGGCGCCGCCTTCACCCGGTTCCGGGTAAACATACCGGCGACATTTGCCGGTACCCTGGAATAGATGAGGCCGAGATCCGCTTTGTTTTTTTTCTTGAGACCGGCGGCTATCCCCGAAGCCTTAAAACCAGGACACATGATCATTCCCATTGTTATTTTTCCTTATCCATTTGATGACAAACCATTAAATTTTAGATTTTATTTGACAGAATAGCACAATATTGTCAATCTGCATTCTAAAACTTCAGGTGAGACAATACATATCCGAGGCAAGCGCTAAAGCCTCATAAATTGCTTATATTTTCATTAAATTGTTGGAATTCCGAGATGTTAAATTATGAATAGACGATACCCTCGATGCCCCGAATGTAATGACCGGCTGGTGATTCAGAAATCGTGACGGCGGGTTTATCTGCGTTGCAGGTCATGTGACGCCGAGTATCCGATCAGTAAATTCGCCGATTCGATGGATGATTTTTTCGAACGCCAGCTTGAGAATATACCCTGCAACAGGCTCTAATCTGAATTTTTTATGCCAAACTTTAAAATTATCATCGAATACGACGGCAGCGCTTATCACGGTTGGCAGCGCCAGGCCACGGATCGAACCCTTCAAGGCGAAATTGAGAATGCACTGATGACCATGACGAAAAATTGTGTTACCTTGATAGGGTCCGGCAGGACGGATGCCGGCGTACATGCCGTGAACCAAGTGGCAAATTTTCGATGCAACACACAGCTGGCTCCCGAAGTTTTTCAAAAAGGACTTAACAGTCTCTTACCTGAAGATATTGTCATAACTTCGTGCAAAATGGTTCCGGAAAAGTTCCATGCCCGATATGATGCAAAAAGTAAAACCTATCATTACAGGATGTTAAATCGATCGCTCCCTGTTGCAATCTCCCGGCAGTACGCCTGGCATATACGGAAAAAACTCGACCTGAGCGCCATGCAAGAAGCACTCAAGTGTATCATTGGCAACCACGACTTCAAAGCATTCGAGGGATCGGGAAGTCCCAGGGCTACCACCATTCGGCGTATTATAAACGCTGATCTTGTCGAAACAGATGATGATTACCTGGTCTTAATAATAGAAGGTGACGGATTTTTAAAATTTATGGTACGCAATATTGCGGGAACACTTGTGGATGTCGGTCTTAGTAGAATAACTCCAGATGGCTTTAAACAGGTACTTGCTTCAAAAGATAGAAATCTCGCGGGAATCACCGCTCCGGCACGCGGATTGTTTTTAATGGAAGTGAAATATTGATAATTTTCTATAAAGTAAGATTACAAAATTTTTAAGTTTTGTTTTTCATCTTTTGTATCTGCTCATTGTAATAGTTAATAACCTCCCTGCGGTTCAACATCCCGATAAGAATACCATGATCATCATCGCTGACCACAGGAAGGCTGTCGATATTTTTAATGGTAAACTTTTGTAAAACGGAATTTAAGTCATCCGACGGTGTTGTTAGTATAATGTCAAAAGTCGCAACATCATGCATCACCACAAGATTTCCAATTCCCCGTGAAAAGAGCACGGCCCTGATATCCGTGCTGGAAAATATCCCCACCAGTCTTTTGAACTGATCCACTACCGGGAAATAGTGCTGCTTGGTTTCAGGAAAATATCTTCTAAAATCTCCAAAAGTCATGTCCCGAGGAATTACTTCCACCTTTTTTACCAGATGTATGAGATCCTTGACCCGGATCGCCTGCAAGATATCCACGAAAAAATCTCCTGCATGAGCCGGAGAGTTGATCCTGCCTTTAACCTGTTTGTTATAAATGGTCCATTTTTTTGAGGCAAGATAAGTTACAGAACATACCAAAAGGCTGGGGAGAAGAAGATGATACGAATTGGTCATTTCGCTGATAAATATGATAGTCGAAATCGGTGCATTTGAAACTGCCGCAAAAAAACCGGCCATGCCCACGATAACAAAGGCGCCGGGTTCAGTAACCACACCCGGTATGATCTGATGAAACATCTTCCCTATGCACCCTCCCATGGCGCCTCCGATAACAATGGAAGGGCCGAAAACCCCGCCGCTGCCTCCGGATCCGATGGAAAATGACGTTGTAAATATTTTGCCTATAGCCAGAAAAAATAAAAATGGAATCGTCAGTTCACTATATATGGCTTTTTGTGCAAACCCATACCCAAAAGCCAGGGTCTGAGGTAAGAAAAAACCAACCACACCGGTACACAGTCCGCCAATGGCAGGTTTTAGGTGATTGGGGATTTTGATGGCTTTAAAAATATGTACGACCCCATAAAAGCATTTGATGTATAAAAATCCGACAACGACAAGAACGAGAGAAAGCACCAGATAGGGTCCCAGTTCCAAGGGATTTTGGAAGATAAAATCCGGTGATTCAAATAAAGATCCCCATCCGTTTACCAGGCAAAACAGGCAGTAGGCCACCACCGAAGAGATACCCGCCGGTATGAGCACCTCGGATTCAAACTCCGGGTCTCGATACAGCACTTCAGCAGCAAAAAGCGCTCCGGCCATAGGAGCACGAAAAATACTGCCGATTCCGGCACCGACCCCTGCAGCCATCATGATCCTTCGTTCCCGTTCCGACAATTTTAATGTTGTTGCCAGAAATGATCCAAAACCTGCTCCAATTTGTGCAATGGGACCTTCCCGTCCACCTGATCCTCCGGTTGAAAGGGTAAGAGCGGAAGCAATGGTCTTTATAATCGGAACTCTGCCTCGTATAAAACCGCCTTTTCTGTGGTAAGCGTCGATGGCGGCATCGGTCCCGTGGCCTTCAGCCTCCGGTGCGTAGGTATACACCAGCCATCCGCTTAGAAGACCCCCAAATGCCGGGAGAAACAAAAGAATGAAAGGATTAAACGGCGTGTTCGTAGGCGGCATGAGATGATGCTCACCTGCTGGTGCCGGAGGACGGTAACCTGCAATATACTCCATAAAATAATGCGCACCGATCTGACACAGGTAATGAAAAACAACGGAGCCCAGTCCTGCGATAACACCGATAAGTATAAAGTATAAGGTCCATTTGCCGGCAAGAGCGAAATCAACGGAAGGCTCTTTGTCGGAAATGGATCCGGAAATCTTTTTAAAACGGCTTAAAAGTGCCACAGGTCAACTCGTGCCGCCATGGGTTGGATACCTCAATGGGTAAAATTCAATCTCTTTTTTCGTTTTGATTTTCCAAATCTGTTACACCCTGTAAAACAATATCGAATAGTTCAGGGATATCGGTTTCTTCCAAACAAGAAAAAGCGATTCTCAAATCCTTATCTCCAAAGGAGATAAGACCCACACCGTATTTTTCTAGAAGGTGGAGCCTGAGTGTCTCTGCATTAACGGTCTTCAGCCGGAGACACATAAAATAACCGGAATTAAAGGGATAAGCATCCCAAGCTTCTTTGTATTTTAAATCTGAAACTACTTTTTTCACGCATCTGGCCCTGCTTTGAAGTATTTCGAATTTTTCTTCTTTTTCTGCTGTGAAGCTATCCCCCTGTATGGACTTTAGCACAATGGTTTGGCCCAGGTGGGAAGCATTTGAAATGGATCCTCTGATACTTCCGGCTGTCTTTTTTTCCAGTGCATCATATACCGGCAAAGGATCGCCGTTGATAGGACATCCGTAAGTGATAAAACCGACCCTCAACCCCCAGACAAAGTTCTCCTTTGTAGCGCCATCAAGTTTAACGGCAAGCAGTCTGGGATGCCGATCACAAAGATTTGCAAAAAGAGATTCTTTCAGAGTCTGATCTTCGTAGAAAAGCCCAAAATAGGAGTCATCGGTAACAGCGATGACATTTTTGCCCGCATCGGCAACGGAAGCAAGGATTTCAACGATACGTTCACCTTCTTCTGCGGTTACCGAATAACCGGTAGGGTTATTGGGGAAATTAAGAAGTACCGTGATTTTATCCTTTTTTTCAGCTTCGGACCTGATGGTTTCCTCAAAAGCCGTCAGATTAAATTTCCCTGCTGAAGAAAATAAGGGGAAATGGCGGATGACCGCTCCTTTTTTAACATTCAGGATCATGTTATAGTTTCCCCACATCATATCAGGCAAAATAATCACATCACCCGGGTTTAACCACATATCCGCAAACATGCTTATCGCATGTGTAATGCCGCATGTCGTCACAGGTAGACTGATGGTTTTTCTGGAAAGGGAAGGATTTTTTATAAATAAAGAATCCTGCCAAGCCTTTCGTAACGCTGGAATTCCAAAAGATGGTGCATAGGTTATCGATTCTTTGGGCCGGATGTTGCAAATGGAATCCATCACCGAAGGGAAATACATGGTTCTTCCCTTTTCCGTAGCTATACCAATGGTCGCATTTAACTTATATGCCTTTTCTTTGGCTTCAGCGCTTTGACTCAAAATCCCCTTTGGGAAAAAAAGGTTTTTTCCCATATCAGACAGCATTTCCATCAAATGTGGATTACCGGTTTCAATGATCTGATTGAGGGAATGAGCAATGGGATTCATAAATTTAACCTCCTTCGGCAGATAATCAAATGAAATCAATTTTTATAATGCATCATAAAGTATTGCCTAAAATGCCTTACGAAACTCAAATTATGGATGAACTCTATCGTGCAGACATGAATGATGTCAAGTGAAAAGAGCTTGAAAAATCGGGGAGATGAGAACTGTACATAGGCACAGGCTGAAATTTTATATAAATAAAAACCCCGCTCGATTAGCAAGCGGGGTTTATTCTAAGATCAAAAGTGACATTACCTGTTTCCTCTCTTGGACGCTTTGAGCGGATTAAGTTTTCCATTTGATTTAGAGGAGGTTCTGGTCACATGTGAAGCAAAATTGCAGTCCCCGGTTTTCCATTTAATCGAAGGATCAGGACATGCTGTGCAATACCATTTGGATGAGAACTCAGCGCTTCGATTGCAGCCATTACACTGCTCTATAACCTCGTGGCAAATTCCGCCGTTATAAGAACACCCTTTGGCCGTCATAAAAGGACACTCAAAACCATTTCTAACTGTTGAACAAATCATTGGAATCACCCCCTTTCAAAAAGAAATTAAAAAAAAGGCCAGGGGTCATGCTCCCGGCCTTTATGACAAAACTCGAAAAGCTGGCGCAATATAAACAGGCAAATAATGCTTGTCAACCATAATTTTACATTTTTATTTTGGATTTCGGAAAAAAAGAGCTCTTGATTTTTTATTTAAAAGTTGCATATTGTCCTGTAAGATATTCTTTAGAAATTTAAGAAGATACACATTATAGTGTATTACGAAATGAAACAATGTGAATAAAGGTGTACATTTTCATTTTGATAATGACTTTAACAAATACCTTTGAGTAAAAGGAAATACATTTCACATGATTATCAAAGAAGCCATAAAGGTTTTAAAAATAGAAGCTGAAGGTATTTTAGAGCTTGCAGATCGTATTGATGACAATTTTCCGAAGATGGTGGAACGAGTCTGCCGTTCAAAAGGCAGATTGATCATCAGCGGCATCGGCAAATCCGGCCTGGTGGGTCGAAAAATTGTCGCCACCTTAAACAGTACAGGAACACGGTCACTTTTTTTGCATCCTGCCGAGGCCATGCATGGCGATCTCGGCATGGTGGATTCGGATGATATATTCCTCGCACTTTCCAATAGCGGAGAAACCGATGAGCTGAACATGCTGATACCCAGTATACGAAAAATCGGTTGTACCGTCATCGCCTTCACCGGAAATAAAAATTCCACCCTTGGAAAACACAGTGACATCATTATCGATGTCGCAGTAAAAAGGGAAGCATGCCCCATGGGTCTTGCACCAACTGCCAGCACAACCGCGCTACTTGCCATGGGAGATGCCCTTGCCGTAGCCCTCATTAACAAGAAACATTTCAAATCAAGTGATTTCAAAAAGATTCACCCCGGAGGTTTTTTGGGACAGCGGCTCTCAAGCAGGGTCCGGGACATGATGTTAACCGGCACTTTGGTTCCAAAAGTTCCTTCAGGATCCACCATGGAAAATGCGGTAAAGGAAATCAATCGTCTGGAATTGGGGGTGACACTGGTCATCAATTCCGACAAAACACTTGCCGGTATCATTACCGATGGAGATTTAAGGCGTCTAATTGCCATGAAAAAATCTATTGATGATTTAACCGTTGAAGACGTTATGACAAAAAATCCTCGAACCGTCGCCCCAAATTCTCCAGCCTATGATGCCCTGAACATGATGGAAAAACACCAGATTACGGTACTCCCCATAACAGATGTTAAAGGAAAAGTTCGAGGAATTCTACATTTGCATGATATTCTAGGCAAAGGCGAATTTAAATTCAATGGAACCTAATCTGGCCAAGTCGGAAAAGTATGAAGTGATCTAAAGTTAAGGAGTCGCTTTCAGCCGTCGTAGCTATAGGCTACTATGGCGAAGTCGGCTCGCTCCGGCTATTTATATTAAATTGACACAATTCCATAACTTTAGTCACTTTAGTTCACTTTAGTCACTTCACACTTGATAATTTTAGATATTTTTTGTCATAAAAAACAAAAAATCCCAAACTAAATAACTCAGAGGATATCATGAAACTTGAGGCCATTGACACCACGATTCCCACTCTTGGTCCCCTTAAAGTACCATCTCCGATCAAAAGAGGGGAAAAGAATGCGCTTAGACGAAGTTTTGTAAATGATACGGACAAAGTTGTATTGGAAGTTGATTTAAATCGCATTACCAGGATGATCCAAAAGGGACAAAGTTTGCCGGCTTTTGAACTGGCCGGCCCTAGAGAGAAATTATATTTCGATCCAAGCAAACTCAGGTGCGGGCTGGTCACCTGTGGTGGGCTTTGTCCGGGGTTAAACGATATCATTCGGGCCATTGTTCTGGAGCTTTTCTACGGCTATGGTGTTAAAAATATTTTCGGCTTTAAGTACGGCCTTCAAGGTTTCATTCCCAAATACATGCATGACATTATCGATCTCAAACCCGAGACTGTTGCCAATATACATGAAATGGGCGGCTCTATCTTAGGATCATCAAGAGGTCCTCAACCCATAGAAGAAATCGTTGACTCTCTTGAACGGATGAACATTGGCATACTTTTTATGATCGGTGGTGACGGAACGCTCATGGCCGCCACTAGTATCACGGATACCATAACCGAGAGAGGTCTGAAAATTAGTGTCATCGGGATTCCAAAAACCATCGACAATGATATTCACCTGGTCTCCCGTTCTTTTGGCTTTGATACGGCAGTGGATGTTGCAACCCAGGCCATCAGAAGCGCCCATAACGAATCCGCCGCATACCCCAATGGAATCGGTCTTATTAAACTCATGGGAAGGAACTCGGGATTCATCGCAGCTACCGCCGCACTGGCCCAGCAGGATGTAAATTTTGTGTTTGTACCGGAGGTGGATTTTGATCTTGAAGGACCAAACGGTTTCTTTGCCGCCCTTGAAAAGCGGCTGGCGCAAAGAGGGCACGCTGTGATCGTTGTGGCAGAAGGTGCCGGTCAAAAGTTTTTTAAAGATACGGCAACTCAACGGGATGAATCCGGAAACATCAGACTCAAAGAGATCGGCTTTTTTCTTAAAGATGCCATACTGACCTATTTTCATAATAAGGACATCGATGTATCTCTAAAATATATCGACCCCAGTTACATGATCAGGAGTCTTCCTGCAAACGCTAATGACAACGTTTTCTGTAGCTTTTTGGGTCGCGATGCCGTTCATGCGGGCATGGCGGGAAAGACAAAACTCCTCGTTGGCAGCTGGAACAACCATTTTGTGCATATTCCCATGAGTGCCTCAGCAGGAAAGCGGAAAAAGATCGATCCTAAAGGAAAATTGTGGCTCGGTGTTCTTGGAGCGACAGGTCAGGGATCACTAATAAACGATTGATCCATCTCCTTTTATATGCGTATTCACGGAGTGTGTTCTCCCGCTTCAGGTATCATTAAATTTTTGCCACAAAGGCACTAAGACACAAGCCGACTTCGCCATAGTAGCTTTAGCTACGACGGCTGAAAGGATATATTTATTATTCCTCTTCGTGCCTTGGTGCCTTAGTGGCAAAATAGAAAACTTCTTGTTAAAAAAGCAAAAAAATCAATTTTAAATAACTAATACACGGATGAAGGATAAAGCAATCGATGGATGACAGCCGAATGTTTATCTGCCGCCCCTTTATTTAACATGACCGCTTCTTTGGCCAACTTGCCGACAGCATCCGCCTTGTCGGGATGTGTCAGATAATATAGCATTCTTTCAGCCAATTCCCGATCGTCCTTGATCTGAATACCACCGCCCGTTTTATCAAGAAGCGCTTTGGCATCCAAAAAATCTTCCATTGAAGGCCCATAAAATACGGGCTTGCCCCACACCGCCGCTTCAAGAATGTTCTGCCCGCCCATAGGCTCTAAGCTTCCACCGCAAAAAACAATGGAAGCGATACTGTAAGTGGATTGCAGATCCCCGATGGTGTTAATGATGATGACAGAGGCTGTCCTGGAACAACCTGCGTTGTCAATTTCGGTTTTTAATTGATATGAAAACCCTTTTGCTTTAACCATATCGGCGATATGTTGAATTTTTTCAACATGCCTTGGTGCGATTATCAGCAGGGTTTCCGGCAGGGTTTGAAGGATTTTTTCATAAACATTCACAATGATCTCGTGCTCTGAGCCCCGGGTGCTGCCGGCAACCAAAACCGGTTCATTCCCTTTCAGGTTGTATAGCTTTTTATTTTTAGTCTCAAGGGAAGAAACAGCCTGCCTTAGCAAGAGATCATATTTTGCATTTCCGTTGATCTCAATTTTCGTTTTGGGAACGCCCAACATCATCAATCGCTGGGCATCTTCTTCCCGAATCATGCTAAACGTTTCAATTTGATTCAAGGCTTCTTGAATTAAAAACCGAATCTTTAAATATCCTTTTATGGATCTGCTGGAAATTCTTCCATTTACCAACGAAATTTTTGCTCCCTTTCTGCGAGCTGCCAACAGCCAATTCGGCCAAATTTCAGTCTCGAGACAGACCAGGATATCCGGCCGAATCGCTGAGAGTGCTTTGCGAACAGAAACGATAAAATCAAGTGGTGCATAAATACATGTTGTCTCTGGACCAAATCTTTCCCTGGCCCAAAACTGACCGTGTTTTGTTGTCGTTGAGAGGATGATGGCACAGTCCGGCATTAATCTTGTCAGAGATCCTATAATCGCCACCGCTGTGTTCACCTCTCCCACTGAAGCTGCATGGATCCATATTCTTGGAGAACCGGATATGGCGTCCACGAGTGATTTTGGGTAAAATCCGAAGCGCTGACCTAAGCCATCGCTGAAGCGACCGGTCAAGCGAGTGTAAAACCAGAAAGGCGGGAATAAAATGAAAAATAATATGATGTTAAGAAAATTATACGCTTTATAAGCGAAATTCATACACTTAACGTTGCTCCAGCTCTACGAAACGTTGGCCTCTTATTTGAAGAAGATATAGATTTTTAATGGCGTCCCCATTGTTATCAAAAGATGTTAAGCCGGTAACCCCATGAAAATCCTCGAGTCGCTTGAGTTCATTTTTAAGAACACTTCTAAATCGAATATCGGGCCGGCTAACCATCTGAAACAGTATCAATGCGGTATCATAAGCCGCGGCTTCAATGAATCCCGGTTTCCGGTGGAAAATTTCATTATAACTGTCGACAAATTGTTTGACATTTTTCGATCTACTTTCAACAAAAAATCCATCCGGCATGACGGCGCCCTGGGCATGTTTGAGGGTCATATCGATCAGACTGTCTGAATGCCACAAATTGGTTCCAAAAAGATAGATATCCTTAACATCGTAAAAAGCAAGCTGTGGAATAATAAGACCTGATGTCTTAGGAGCATCGGGAATAAAGACGGCATCGAAATCGACGACGGCCTCTGGTTCATCATTCTCTTTCATATTCCAACTTTCAGATTCTTTATCCAAAGGCAAAAGCAGGGTTTCTACAATATTTTCATTTCTTGTTTCATCGGTTTCATTTTCATCCGCTGTTTCATCGATATTTTTGAGTTTATCAGGAATTTCATAATATAAACCCACCAGCTTTTTAATGGGATCGGCAAAATCAGTCCCATCGGGTTTATACGATTCAACGCCGACAACTTTGCCCTCATGGGCAATTACCTCATCCCAAAAAAGGTTCATAAAGGTTTTTCCATACTTCTCATCAGGATAAAGGATTGCATAACTTTTAAGACCAAGCTCCTCAACAGCATAAGACACCAGAGCCTTAACCTGCATGTCGGGTGTAATAAAATTTCTAAAAACATATTCTCCAATTTCGGGAATATTTTCTTTCTGCGTCAAAGTAATGATCGGTATCCCGTAATTTTGTGCCTCTCTGGCAGCAGAACCGGACGTCACAACCGGCCCGATGATAGCGGCAACATTTTCTTCGAACAATTCCTTCACTGCCGCAGCAGCTTTAACCGAATCAGATGCCGTATCCTTAACAATTATCTTGATGGAAGGCCGGCGGTTCCCGGTATTAAATTGGTTGAAAGCGAGTTGAATACCTGTTAATGCTCCGTTGCCGTATATTTTATAAGGCCCGCTTAAGGGAAGTAAACATCCTATGGTGTATCGGCTGTAAACAGACTTTTTATTGATTGCAGCAATGAGGCTTTTTGCCTGCTGTATATTTTCGTGTTGCGGGAATTTTTCTGTAAAAACCGATAAAACCTTCAAGGCTTCCTCATATCTTTCTTCATCTGCATAGTTAAGCCCAAGCTGAAACATAAGATACCCTTTTAAGGCGTCATCTTTCACCTGGTTAAAAAGAGCTATGATATCTTCAGGTTCAAGCCCCCAGACAGCATCCTTCAACTTCTTGACAATGCTGTCCTTTTCCAGATCTTTTGATTTTTTCAGTGCCATGATATAGTAATTGACAGCGTCTTTCGGAGAACCCATGGCCTTGTATGTGTCGCCAAGCAACATATACGTTTTGAGAATATGAATCCTGGAAGGTTTTTGTTTTAAAAAATGGGGTGCCTGTTCGATGACGACGCCATATTCTCCCTGGTTGTAATACGTGACAAGTATTTCGAACCGGGCATCGGAAATAAAATAACTTCCTGGATATTCGTCGATTAGACGTTGATAACTTCGGCGCGCTTGTTCAAGATCTCCGAGAATCGTATAAATTGATCCCATTTTCATTAAAGCAGCATCGGCCAGAGGGGCATCAGGGAATTGTTCGCGGTATTCCCTAAAGTGTGCCAGGGCTTTTTCGTAAGCTTTTGCCTGAAACATTTTTTCAGCCTGCGAAAAAAGTTGATATCCGGGACCAACCTTTTCGGGAACCGGCGTTATCGCGCATCCCCCTAAATAAAGGGATAGCATTAGAAGCAGAATTATTTTAATCGGTTTCATAAACAATTTCTTAATGGTCGAGTAATTTTATGAATTGATATTTACCCTTATTTTGCGGCAAAGGCAAGCATAACCTGAATCCTTTACTTATCCTTGCCAAGGGCTTTATATAATGTTATCACAAAAATCATGAAAAACCAAAATCCAAGACAACCACGATCATCAATGAATGAAAAATCGGTAAAACACACCGTTGATCAGGAACTCGATCACATGAGGCTTCAACTCGATGCAATCGATCAACAGATCGTTTCTCTGCTTTCTAAACGTCAGGCTGAAGTCGAACGCGTTGTTCAGCTCAAGAAAGCACACAATATTCCGGTTTACCACCCTGCAAGGGAAGAAAACTTGATCTCTCACCGTCGCAACCAGGGATCTGAGGCCGGTCTTGACCCGGATTTCGTTGAAGAGATTTACCGCCGCATCCTTCGCCAGTCAAGGGTTGAACAAACCGCCCAAATGGCTCAAAAAGGGGTCCGGGCCGGTGCGTCCATCCTTCTCATCGGCGGCCTGGGGTGTATGGGACAATATTTTCATCAATGGTTTGCACACGCCGGGTACCAGGTACGTATTTTGGACCAAAAGGATTGGCCAAATGCAGATCGACTCTGCCAGGGTATCGAACTGGCAATTATCAGTGTCCCTATTGAGTTAACCGTCTCAGTGGCCAAAAGGATCGGCCCTCACCTCCCCGCAGACTGTGTTTTAGCCGATATCACCAGCATAAAAGAATTTCCTTTAAATGCCATGCTTAAGGCGCACCAGGGTCCGGTCATCGGATTGCATCCACTCTTTGGCCCTACCACCTCAACCATGGACAAACAGATTGTCGTGGTGACTCCGGGGAGGGATATCGTGGGTTGTCAATGGGTCATCGATCAGTTCAGTGCATGGGGAAGCATTATACTGCAAGTCGATGCCAGTGAACATGATAAGATCATGTCTATTGTTCAAACGGTGCGACATTTTGCCACTTTTGCTTTTGGTCAATTTCTCCGCCGCAAACAGATCGATTTGCCGCGGACCCTGGAGTTTTCCAGCCCCATATATCGTCTTGAACTCGGGATGGTGGGTCGTCTCTTTGCTCAGGATCCATCCCTTTATTCAGAAATTATATTCGCATCAAATGAACGGTGCGCCCTTTTAAGAGAATACCTTCATTCGTTGACAAAGAATCTTGATATGGTCGAAAAGGGTGACAAAGAAGCGTTTCTTGCTGAATTTAAAAAAATCGCGGAATGGTTCGGACCGTTCAGTGAGCAGGCGATGCGGGAGAGTACATATCTCATCGACAAACTGATCGAACGTTTTTAAAAAATAACATTTTTTTATTTTTAACAACCACACACAATTAACAGATAGAACCACGATTTCTGAAAATTACGATAGACAATTAATGCTTTAGAATTAAAGCCAAAAAGGAATCTGGCAAGTGTCTGATACAACGCCTCTTTATAGCAGCAGAATCACAAAAAATTATATAGAATATATTAAGAAAAATTATCCCGACTTGGATATTGATTATCTTATAGAATATGCAGGAATGACCAAACCAGAAGTGGAAGATCCGGCACACTGGTTCACCCAGGATCAGACAGATCGTTTCCAAGATGCCCTGATTGAAAAAACAGGCAATCCGAATATCGCCAGAGAGGGTGGACGTTATGCATCATCATTCGAGGGGTTGGGACCTGTAAAACAACATATATTAGGATTTATAAAGCCGACATCCGTTTATCTGTTAATGGAAAAAATCTATCCTATTATTAGCCGTGGCGCTCATGTAAAAACAAAACAACTTGGGTCTGACAAGGTTGAGATAGTTTCTACTCCTAAACCGGGAGTAAATGAAAAGCCTTATCAATGTGAGAACCGTATCGGTGTTTTTGAGTCCTTGGGGAAGTACTTCACCGAACGATTTGCCAATGTTGAACATCCTTTATGTTTTCATAAAGGTGATAATGCCTGCTGTTACATTATTTCATGGGAAAAAACAGCTTCTACCATATGGAAGCGGATAAGAAATTATTCTATACTGATCAGCATAATTATTTCTATAGGACTTTTTTTTATCTTACCCTTTTCAAATTGGAGTATTATTGTCTTGCTCTGTTCATGTATAACTTTGACTTTTTCATTTTATTCCAGCCAACTCCAAATAAAGGGCTTATCTAAAACCATTAAAACTCAAGGCGATACCGCCAAAGATCTGATAGATGAAATGTCTATTCGCCACAACAATGCATTACTTATTCAGAAAATAGGTCAAGCTACCTCTGCAATTTTGGATATTGACAAACTCATCGAAACTGTCGTCCAGATTATGGAGATGTATGTGGATTTTGAGCGCGGTTTAATCATGCTTGCCAATACGAATAAAACCAGGCTTTATTACACTGCTGGATATGGCTACGATAATAAAATAGCGCTTTTTTTACAACGAAGCATATTTCATCTTGACAACCCTCGATCCCAAGGTGTGTTTGTCGTTGCTTTTAGAAATCAGAAGCCAATATTGGTAAATGATATTGCCGAAATTGAGAAATCGCTATCAAAAAGAAGTCTGGAATTCGCTAAAAAGATGGGAGTTCAGTCGCTAATATGTGTGCCCATTGTTTACGAAAATGAATCACTGGGCATACTCGCGGTGGACAATCTCAAATCAAAAAGACCCCTTACAACCAGTGATATGAATCTTTTAATGGGTGTTGCTTCTCAAACAGCCGTCGGCATAAATAATGCTAAATCATTTCAGCAAATCCAGAAGAGCGAAAAAAAATATCGCGAACTTGTCGAAAATGCGAATAGTATTATCATGCGCAGAGATATCGAAGGGAATATCACCTTTTTTAATGAGTTCGCGCAAAAATTTTTTGGCTTTGCTGAAAATGAGATCCTTGGGAAAAGCTTAGAAGGTACGATTTTTCCGAACACAGAATCAACGAAAACCTATCTTGACGGCCTCTTAACCCTTTTCAAAAACACGCCTGAAAAGCCCATTGTTAATGAAAAGGAAAGCGTTCTCAAAAACGGCAAAAAGGTCTGGATCGCGTGGACTTACAGGCCTATATTTGATAGTAATAGTGATTTTAAAGAAATTCTTTGCATTGGCACGGATATCACAGAACTTAAACGAGTTGAACTGGATAAAAGGAACTTGGAAGCCCAGCTTCAGCGGGCACAAAAAATGGAAGCCATCGGAACACTGGCAGGTGGTGTGGCACATGATCTGAATAATATCCTTTCCGGCATTGTCAGTTATCCTGAACTCTTATTAATGGATATTCCATCTGAAAGCCCGTTAAGAAAACCGATCTTAACCATCCAGAAGTCGGGAGAAAGAGCCGCTGCAATTGTTCAGGATTTATTGACCCTGGCAAGAAGAGGCGTTGTCACAACGAAAATCGTCAATTTAAATTCAATTGTTTCTGAATATTTAAAGAGTCCTGAATTTGAAAACTTAAAAATATATCATCCGAATGTTCATATAAAAACAGATTTTGAAACAGACCTGCTGAATATTTTAGGCTCCCCAGTTCATCTATCCAAAACCATCATGAATTTAGTCACAAATGCTGCCGAGGCCATCTCCGACATGGGAGAAATAATTCTATCGACCCAAAATCGCTATATCGACAGATCATTAAACGGTTATGACAAAATAAAAGAAGGCGATTATGTTATCCTTAGCGTACGTGACACCGGTATTGGTATTCCTTCAGAAGATATAGAAAGAATATTTGAACCCTTTTATACCAAAAAGGTCATGGGAAAAAGCGGAACAGGATTGGGAATGGCGGTTGTTTGGGGGACAGTAAAAGACCACAAAGGATATATTGACGTAAAAAGCGCTGACGGCAAAGGAACAATTTTTACACTCTATTTTCCTGTGGTGAGGCAAGAACTGACCAGCGATGAACCTCTATTTTCTATAGAAGATATCATGGCAAAAGGAGAATCAATATTAGTGGTGGACGATGTGGAAGATCAACGGGAAATTGCCACTGAAATGTTGACAAAATTGGGATATTCCGTTGTTTCTGTTTCAAGTGGCGAAGAGGCTGTCGATTACATGAAGCATCATTTTGCAGATCTTCTGGTGCTGGATATGATTATGGATCCAGGGATCGACGGACTCGATACGTATAAAAAAATTCTTGAAATACATCCAAATCAAAAGGCCATTATCGCCAGCGGTTATTCTGAAACAGACCGTGTTAAAGAGGCTCAAAGATTGGGTGCAACATCCTATGTAAAAAAGCCATATCTGTTGGATAAAATAGGACAGGTTGTGCGAAATGAGTTAAACAAGTAACATAATTATAACTAGCGAATAAGGCCCTTGATCACATTCTTTACACGGTTCACAAGTTCTAATCTATGAAAAAATTATGAAAACTTCAAATACGAATCATGGTGGATATTTAATGGAGAGCGACGAAGAAACGCTTCGTCTTGACATGAAAACAGACGCTAAAACCGTTGAAAATCAGGCCCTATGGGCCGGTATAAAACCGGGGATGCGGGTTGCCGATTTAGGTTTTGGTTCCGGGAAAACATCCCTCTATCTTCATAAACTCGTTCAGCAGAATGGTGAAGTCGTTGGGGTCGATATCTCTGAAAATAGAATTAACTATGCAAAAAAACACTATAATAAAAAGGGAATAAAATACATTCTCAGGGATATCCGTGATCCCTTGGATGATTTGGGGATGTTCGATTTTATTTGGGTACGATTTGTCCTCGAGTATTATCGAACTGAAAGTTTTGATATCGTTAAGAATATATCACGTATTTTAAAGCCCGGAGGTATTATCTGTCTGATAGATCTGGACTATAATTGCCTCAACCATTTCGGGCTTTCTCAAAGGCTTAAAAGAACAATTTACGGATTAACCAAGGCTATGGAAAAAAATGCTGATTTTGATCCCTTTGTTGGAATCAAGCTTTATTCCTTTCTTTATGACCTCGGCTATCAGAATATCGATGTGAGCATGACGCCACATCATCTGATTTTTGGAGAATTGAATGAAATAGATGCCTTCAACTGGACCAAGAAGTTGGAAGTTGCCGTAAAAAAGTTAGGATATGAGTTTAAAGAATACAAAGGAGGATACGAAGAATTTTTTGAGGATTTCAAGATTTTTTTTTCCGATCCCAGAAGATTTACCTATACCCCATTAATTTCCTGCAGAGGGTGTAAACCCGAAACTTAACAGACCATTTTTCCAACGCGTAAAAGTAGTTAATTTAGGCTCTTAAGACACCTTTCAAAAACCAAATTTTTCAAACAAGGTTTTTAACAACCTAAAATATTGATCTAAATATTGTGTGTCTAACACACATAGTCGATACAGTTTCTCATAAGGTATAGATTGTATTTCTGTGTAGCTAACGGGATAAATCATTACTGGTATTTCATCCTGCTCATATTTCGCTGAAAGAAAAGAAAGTGTTAAGTATAAAATATTTTTTGACAAACCATTTGAATCCAGCACAAACACCTTGATGCAGTTGGTGAGATCTGACATGTTCAACCCCACATCTGAAATATTTGCCATGAAAATTGCTTTGAGATGGACATCGTTTTTCAGTGAAAATAGATATTTTTCCTTTTTAAAGCCAAGCTGTTGAAATTCTTTCGATAGGTCATCGCAGTCTACCATCGAGGACTTCATGTCCAGTGCATCCAACATTAAACCCCCAGATTTATGCTCATAATACTTTTCAAGCTCGATTAAATCTTCAGACTCGGTTTTAATTAGTTTCCACGGTTCAGAAAAATGTAATTCACGATTAGATCCTTTTTGATAATGAAAATAGGCAAACGTGTTAAGGGACATAGCTTTTGGATTCTTTATTTCTTTTGCTACTCCTCCAAAAACACGGTTGGGGAATTTGTTTTCCGGCCTAAAATAACAAAACAAATAATCCATATGCAAAGAATAGAGGCTATGGGAAGCATTCGAAAAGCTACCAACCTGGTCCAGCACTGCTATTCCACTTCTTTTTATGCCCGGTTTGCGTGAGGCATGGTGATGAATCAACCAAGCATTTTCATAAAAACGGACCATGGCAGCATGTGCTTGAATTCGACCTTTTTCCTGGTATATAAAATGCCTGGCGATATTCTGATTTTGAGTATAGAGATTTTTGTAAATTGATTTGATTTTTTCTTTGTTTGCCTCAAGAAATGCATATTTTTTTGGATAAATGAAGCCTGATTCAAAAAAGAAGTCCCAGAGGTCATCCATATTAACTCGGTTGTTCATATATGAATGGTCGTCTTTTGCCTGATGAAGCAATGCCAGAAGTTTGCCGTGGTCTTCGACACTCATATCGAGGATGGCTATGCCGCATTTCACCCAATTGCTGTCCTTTTCATCCCCCATGATTTGCCTATAAACAGCCTGAGCCTTACATTTTACGCTGAAGTTGCTTGCAAAGTTCAATTCAAGTTCAGGGATGATCATGCCGGGCAGAAGGACTGCGTTGCTCTCGTCTTCCTCCACGGAAAAACCGGAACCTGACAGGTCAACAATTTCCAGGTTGACCATCTTTTCTGTAAACGGATGATTGAAGATAATACTTGGTGATGGAACCAGTTTCTGGCGGTTGCTTCGGAACTCTTTGGGCTTAAACCGTTGGATCTGATATCTTGCCGGTTCAAGAACATAACTTCTTGTTTTATGACCACCGGTCTGTTTGAGTATTCTACATTCTCCCGAATAGAGAATCTCATTGTCATTGGAAAAGATCAGTTCTGCCGGAATATTAGAATCAATCCATTGAAATGTCTGAGGAGGATTTGCAGTGATTTCAACACGGAAAGACGCCGTACAAAAGTCGATGAGAGCACCGTAAAAAGAAGCACTGTTCTGAATAAGCTGAACCTTGACACCCTTGCAATAATGCCGTGTCATTTTCCGGGGGCTGATTTCCCAACACATGTCTGGTAAAACAAGACGAATGCCCGCGTCGTCAATATGAATCTCGTTGGATTTTACCAATATTATTTTTTTGCCGTTGGGTATGACAACTTCTTGGAATTTATAGGATGACAGCTGTTGAGAAATTTTATCCGTCTTAACCCAAAGACATTTTAAATCCTCTCCAAGACATGGTTGCGGTCTGGCCCGGTGGGAAACAGTGTGGTCGTATTTGAAATGTTTAAAATTTACAAGGACGGTACCATCTTGAAAATTAATGTAATTCAGTTTATTAATTAAGTGCTTTTTGCGAATCTCCTTTCCTTTTGTGAGACGTTCCGGATTTGAATCTGAAGGATTTAATTCGGTAAATTTGTTGTCGCTATCCATAAGCTCAATGTGTTATTACGGCAAGGGAGCTATATACCGATGCCGGCAAAATTTTTGATTTTAAACGTAACAAACAATATATTGTGTGTCAAGATATATTAAACTACAATATGTAGTAATACTGCCTTATCAATCCGTTGGGGAAATATTCATCTGTGAATGCAAATTTCATGGTATTCTTGTTGCGCTTGATGATCCTGGCATTGCTTCACTATAAGCAAAAGCCATGCCGAACCCATAGTCTTCTATAATATAGGAATTACAGACAATTATAAATATTTTACAAGAAATATTTTAGCAATATATGTAAATAAGTTCACAAAAAACATGTAATTCATTCCACATCCGTTTTAACACCAGGCCATTAAACTATTTTTTATAATTGACTAAATTTCAGATTCCGGTAAAAATAATGACGACGCAAGTTAAATGTATGACTGGATTCATACATAACATGTTCGGATCAAGATATGGATGAAAAATACGAGCAGGAATTTGTAAATATAGCAATCTTGGACAATATCGTAGAGGCACAGCTTGTCGATTCTATCCTGAATGAACACGACATCCCCCATCGGATTCAATCATTTCATGATACGGCATATGATGGTTTGTTTCAGTTCCAAATGGGCTGGGCTGCACTCTGGGCCCCGGTTTCATTCAAAACGGAAATTCTCGAAATATTGCATGATGTCAGATCAAAAGATTTTGATATTTGAGACTGAAATGACCCGTTAAGCAAACAACGGAGTGAAGCGGAAAAGCAAACCCCGTGAACAATTACGACCAAAAGGAGGTTAAGCCATGTCCAAACACAAAACCGTCGGATCAGAAGATTTTGAAAAAGCACTGAAAATTGGCCGTCCGCCCAATGTGGTGAAACTTTTTCCCAATTCAAAGGCCCTAATCGTCAGCGGGAAGTTTATTGATCGGGCAATGCTCGCCAAGGGTAAGGCCATCGCCATGGCTGCCAACGGTCGAAACAATTTTGTTATTCGAGGTGCTCTCCAGGCCGCCAAAAGGGCGAATGCCGCCATCATCATAGAAATTGCCCGATCAGAAGGTGGCGCCAGCGCGTATTGTGCGGTCAATTACTGGAATATTGCCCGACAGGTCGATGCAATCTGCAATGAATTGGGCATCACAGTTCCTGTGGCAATCCACGCCGACCACTATGGCATTAAAAAAGAGCAGGATATCGATGTTGCCAAGATCGAGATTCCAACACTCTTTGAAGCAGGAATGACTTCCATTGCCATTGATGCATCCCATCTGCCCGATGATCAGAACCTGCTCGCCAACCTGGCACTGAACCCTTTTGTCCCTGAATGGGCGAGCCTTGAAACTGAAGTTGGTGAAATCAAAGGGAAAGAGGGTCTCTCAACCGTCGAAGAAGCCTTGTTTCTTATTCAAGGACTCAACGCCCATAATATTTTCCCGGATTGGATTGCTCTTAACAATGGAACGACCCACGGGATAGAAGCAAGTGGACAGGGAATACAGGTTGATTTAACCGCTGAAATTCACCAGGCCCTGGCAAAATACCAGATTTCAGGCGCACAACACGGCACATCCGGAAACAGCTCCGACAGGTTGAGGGATATAGCGGCTAAAACCAGGACAACCAAAGCAAATGTGGCCACAGCCCTGCAAATGATCTCCTGGGGCCTCGAGGTCAATGACTTTGGTAATGCCATGCTCGACAAGGATGGCAACTTCATTAAAGTTAAAGATCAGGGGGTCACCGAAGAAATGTGGCAAGAGATGACCGCCTATGCCGAATCCAAAAGCATCAAGGGAGGAAATTATAAGAAACTCAACCTGCCCTTTGAAAACAAGCTAATGGGACAACCTGAAGCAGTCAGAGAAAGGATGATCAAACGGGTTGAAGAATTTATTTTTAACATGCTTATAAATGTTTTTAACGCTAAAGACACGGCATCCCTTGCCATTAGCGCCATTATTGAGGCCGGAACATATGATCCGGGACCAAAAGCAAGCCAAATCGAAGACCCCGATGAATGGACATCCGAAAAGATTGTCCAGCGAGCATCGACAATTGATTCAGATAAGGGTTCGAAAGGGGATTTCGACGATTAATGATGAGGGGGAAAAAGTACTGCCCATACTGTGGAACCGGGCTCGTCGAAAAATTCTGTGAAGGAGCCTTACGCCGGTACTGCAACCGCTGCAATGAACCCATCTATGAAAACCCTATACCGGCCTCATGCCTGGTCGTTGTGGACGCTAAAGATCGGGTGTTGCTTGTCAAACGCAGCGTAGAACCCAAAAAAGGATTCTGGTGTCTTCCGGGCGGATTTATGGAGCTGGATGAAACGCCTGAACAGGCAGCCTTACGAGAACTCAAGGAAGAAACCGGACTGGCCGGTAAAATCGATATGCTTCTTGGCGTCTCAGCCAACCCCAGCGCCCTGTACCATACCGTACTCATGGTGGGCTATCTGGTTAAAAGCTATTCCGGGAGCCTTATCGCCGGCGACGACGCAGAAGATGCATCTTACTTTCATTATAATGAATTACCGGAAATCGCCTTTGAGAGCCATGCAAGTTTCATCAGAATGTATTACGCCGCTTATTCTGCCTGATTTAAAAATCCTGGACCAGAGGACCCGGCTTTAAGATAACCCTTGGAAGGGGCTGTTTTTCTTAAAGCCGTATAAGTTAAAAGTGACTAAAGTGATCTAAAGTGCCTAAAGTTATGGAGTCGCTTTCAGCCGTCGTAGCCAAAGGCCACTATGGCGAAGTCGGCTCGCTCCGATGGTTTTATATAATTGTTAGAATTCCTTAACTTTAGCTCACTTTAAACTTTAGTTCACTTCAAACTCTTCCAACAATTCTTCAGGCAGAGCCATAATTCTCTGACCTAACCCAGGCGCCGCCCAGAGGGAGGACCAAGTCTCCAATAAAAATAAATATAACGATCCAGATAAAAGCATAAAATTGCCGATCCCTTCCCGGTTAATATTGAACAAATACATACCCCCCTTTTCCGTTACTGTCTTCATATAACGGTTCGGGCAGGTTTTGTTTCCATTGAATATATTTCCTGGATTTCGCAACAAGCACCACATGTCCTCTTTCGGAGTTTTTAAGGATGAAATCCTTAAATTGCTTCAGATTGAGTGATCTGTATTTCGCGTCTTCATAATTCAGCCCATAAGACACCTCTCCGCCCCCTTCAAGAAGATACACATCATCTCGTTTATAAAACCAGCAAACCGCTCCCATGGGATCTTCATCTGAAACCAGCACGGTAT
>Ga0307425_1000163_pt1 | contig 39896 bp, 29 predicted proteins | sample SalMarWE160330MG_FD_202152 | JGI IMG/M metagenome (GOLD analysis project Ga0307425, IMG submission 202152) | Salt marsh sediment microbial communities from the Plum Island Ecosystem LTER, Massachusetts, United States - WE1603-30 | ecosystem: Environmental > Aquatic > Marine > Intertidal zone >... | reverse complement strand
TATCCTGGACCCCAATAACCCCTATGTAGTGGAGGCCCACTTGCCCTGCGCGGCAGCAGAGGCCCCGATCACGTTGGACGACGAGGTGTTCTGGCCCCGGGGCCTCCCTTCACACCTCAAAAGTCTTGAGACACAGGGCATACTAAATCGAACCGTTGAAGGAAAACCTACATGGTTCGCTTCAAAACGAAACCCTCAACTCTATGTCGATATCCGCTCTGCAGGTGAAACATACACGATTTTTGAAAAAGGGACCGGCCAAGCCATCGGCACAATCGATGGAATACGGGCGTTCAAGGAATGTCATCAGGGCGCGGTCTATCTTCACCGGGCACGTCAATATCTTGTGGACCGTCTCATACTGAAAAAAAAGGACATCATAGTCCACGCGACTCATCTGAGGTATTTTACTAGGGCCAGGGGGGAAAAAGAGACCGAAATAATCAAGGTCCATCGTAGCAGGCCAAAAGGACAATTTCTGGTTCGTGAAGGCGAACTCAAGGTAACTGAAATGGTCACGGGCTACGAAAAAAGGGCCTTGCCTGGCCAGGAATTAATGGGGGTTTTTCCACTTGACCTGCCCCCCCAGATCTTCGAAACCACTGGTTTCTGGATTGAGATAGAACCGGAACTAAAGGACCTTGTTGAGCAAAAGGGCCTTCATTTTATGGGGGGCATCCATGCCATTGAACACGCGGCCATAGGCATGTTCCCGCTTTTTGCCCTTTGTGACAGAAATGACGTGGGGGGCATATGCTACCCCTACCACGATCAGGTCGGCAAGAGTGCGATTTTTATCTACGACGCATATCCAGGGGGCGTGGGTCTGGCCTCACGAGGCTTTGATATCGTGTTTGAACTTCTTGAAAAGACAATGAATCACGTCAAGAGTTGTCCATGTGAGCAGGGGTGTCCCTCATGCATCCATTCCCCCAAGTGTGGATCGGGCAACAAGCCCCTGGACAAGCAGGCGGCCCTGTTAATCCTCGAGGTCCTTTTGGGGTATCTGCCCCTGAGCAGGATATCTGGGGGCAAAGATGAGCAAGAACCAGCACCTTTGCCCCTGGAAGGTGAGAAATTGCCCCAAGAGCCCCGAATCCTTTACCTGGATCTGGAGACCCAGAAGACCGCGCAGGATGTAGGAGGCTGGCACAATATTCACCTGATGAGGGTCTCGGTTGTGGTCATTTTTGATAGTATCGACAAGAAATTTCATGTCTTTGACGAAGATAATATCGAGTCCCTTTTTGATCATCTTGACAAAGCCGATCTGGTTGTTGGATTCAATATCAAACGATTTGACTACACCGTCCTGGGGGCATATACAGAAAAGGGCCTGAAGGACCTCCCTACCTTCGATATCCTGGAGGATATCTATAAACGCCTCGGTTTTCGTCTTGGTCTAGACCATCTGGCCACAGAGACTTTGAACCGTGGAAAAACGGCCAACGGCCTTCAGGCCGTGGAATGGTTCCGGCAGGGAGAGATTAAAAAATTGACCAAGTATTGCTCGCAGGACGTTAATGTCACAAGGGGCCTATTTCAATACGGGCTAGAAAACGGCCATCTAATTTACAGGGAAAAACGAGATAATAGGCGTGTAAGACTCCTGGTGGACTGGGACCTGGAAAAGCTGGTAAGTTAGTCCAGTGGTCGTGTAGTTGGTATTGTTTTGGTCCTTGCCACGAACAACGGGCAACAATCAACAGACATTCCCAAGGGGTTGAATGGCATTGCATTGACATTGGGCAAAGTGGCGTGTTTTGAAACTGGTTCGTAGGGATTCGTTATGAAGGCATTTGAATGCCGTATGTGCGGGGATTGTTGTTACGGTGAGGGCGGTATCCTGATTGAAGAGAACGAAATGAAGAATATACCCTATTTCCTGTGGATCAGCCCCCATGAGTTCTCGGCCAGGTTTTGTGAAAAAAGGAATAGTCGTCTTTACCTAAAGACCGGATCAAACAACTTTTGCATCTTCTATGATAGGGATAGGGGATGCCTGATCCATTTTGCCAAACCAAGACGTTGTTCCTCATGGCCCTTTTATCCGGCAATCGTCAACGATAAGGAAACCTGGGAAATGGCAAAGGATGCCTGCCCCGGCATGAACCAATCGTGTTCATTTGAAGAGTTTGTCAGACAGGCGATGCGCGTAGAAAATGGACCTTCTTAGGAGCCTCATACATATTATTTACCCACCAAGGTGCCCCATCTGCCAGGCATTTCTCCGTAGAGATGATACATTTTGCCAGACATGTTCCGCCGACTTTTCAAGAATCCACTCTCCTATGTGTACTATTTGCGGCACACCCTTTGTCTCGGAGACACAGGAGGATCATCTGTGTGAAGATTGTCTGAGAAAAAGACCATTTTATGAGGCCACACGTGCGCCTTATTACTATAGGGGTTCCATTATGACCGCCATCCACCGGTTCAAATACGGCCCCAAGAGCCTCCTCGGTGATTCTCTCGGACCCTTACTGGCGCGATTCGCTGAAACATGGCTTCACGGGTCCCGCAATATATTGACCATGCCGGTCCCTCTCCATCCCAAGAGGCTACGACAGAGGGGCTTCAACCAGAGCCTGTTTCTGGCAAGGCATGTCGCTAAACGCCTGCACACCGAACTGGACTTTATTTCCTTGCGAAGGGTAAGATATACGTCACCACAGACAGGCCTCAAAAAAGAAGAGAGGCGAAAAAATGTCCATGGTGCCTTTCAGCTCAATAACCCCGAAAACGTCAAGGGGAAAACGGTCCTGCTGATTGATGACGTTGCAACCACTGGAAATACACTTAACGAATGTGCCCGGATACTGAGAAAATCAGGCAGTGATAAGGTCCTTGGGTTGGTTATGGCAAGGGCGGGAGGCCTCTAATAACTGTGGGTTGTAAGTGGTCCGTTGTCCGTTGAAGAGAGGCCATCTATGTCCTTCGCGAACGAAGGCGTTTATGTCAGCCTGGATCGGCCAACCAAAACGGCATGCATGTGGCCGCGATAGATTCTAATGGAAGAATACCGATACAAAATAAGACACCTTGAAGAGACAAAGAAAGAGTGTGGCCGCCTCAAGACATTGGGGAAAAGAATTGTATTTACCAATGGTTGTTTTGATATTCTCCACCCTGGACACACCCGTTATCTCTGCGCTGCGCGAGAACTGGGAGATTACCTCGTTGTTGCGGTAAACAGTGATCGCTCTGTCAGGGCCATAAAGGGGCCTAAAAGGCCTGTCCTCGCTGAAGAAGTTAGGGCCGAACTGCTCGCGGCCCTGAGCTTTGTAGATAGCATCTTCATATTTGACGACGATGATCCTCTTAAGATTATCCAACATCTCTTACCGGATATACTCGTCAAGGGTGGAGATTGGGAGGAACAGGATATTATCGGCGCAGATGTAGTAAAAGAGGCCGGCGGAGTGGTCAAGAGGATCCCCTTTGTGACCGGATTCTCAACAACGAACCTTATACAAGAGATCCTGACCCTCTTTTCTTGAACGCCCGTCCCCGTCGCCTTTTGGCGGCTGTTTTTTCGAAAAGCGTAGTTGCCAGCTTAGGGCAATCTTGATATACTCACCTACAAATTTTATCTGCGCCCATAGCTCAGCTGGATAGAGTGACGGACTACGAATCCGTAGGTCGGGTGTTCGAATCACCCTGGGCGCACCAGTTATTTAAAGGACTTACCCCTTTTGGCAACTCCTTTTGCCATAATTTTGCCAAAAAACATTCATAAAGTTTCAGTCTTCAGCTCCCCGAGCCTTTCTAATACGCCAAAAAACGTGTTTTTGCAAGGCTAACTAGCTGCTATCATATAATTATTCTTTTGTAGGCATAAACTTTGGCTAAAAAAAGGATATCTAATTCGGCGGCAGGAGATGTGTAAAATTTTGCCAATAACTGATATTTTAGTTCCTTTAATTCGATATTTTAGTATAAATGAAAAATGGGATAGCACCAATGCCTTAAATTGTGTACATTCCAATCTGGATGACCTAGATTACTCACTGTACGGTTTATGAACTCGGGGCAATACGTCCCAGATCTGAAAAAAGAAATATCCGATTCGGGCATGAAAAGTATGTAAACTTTTACCAACAACACAAATTTTATTTCGTCTGATTTGATTTTTTCCCAATTAATGATTTAGTTTTCTTCGACATCTTTGATTAATGCCCAGTACAACTTGTTGAAATTTAAAAAATTAAGGTAATAATGGAATATTAACATCTGGCATCACTTTTGCAAGATTTGAGCACACGTTTTGAATTAATTCAAATTTTTCCGGAAATCTCGATGGGCGTTCCCATTATTACTTGCACTCTCTGGGTTTAAGGATAAAGAATATAAATCTGCCCAGGACGGACTAAGCAAAAAACTTGAAATTTTAATAGGTTATTAATCTATTTAGGCTGTAATCTAAGGGGGCGAAGCCCATCTTCCAATGGAAATTGCAAAAAGTTTTGAAAGAACTTTGCAAAGCCGTTGTTTACTGCTTCGAATGTTCATTAAGAAATTGATGGTCATCATAATGGAATTGCACGCGGAGGAATCGGTGCCGATTCGGAATAGGGGCGAGGAAGAAAAAATCAATTATCAAGGTCTCTTCGATATCTTATAGCTTATATCTTATTTCTTTCCTGATGTTTTCAGGCTTAGGGGATTAACATGGGGATTAATATTGTGAAGCAAACCGATCAATATAAAGGAGTTAACGCAGTTATAAATAAATTCCGTAGAGGAATAGTCGCAAGTATCTCAGATTTCTCGATCAATAGAGCCAGACTGTTGATCAGATATTTTTGGTACAACAAAATCAAAAAAGTCACAATTCCACAAGTCATAACAGTTGGTGTAACATATAGCTGTCAATGCAATTGTGTTCATTGTTCTTCCGGAGTGCCTGATCTTGAACAGAATTTGAGAGACGAAGAAATGCCAACCTGGCAAATCAAAGATTTAATTGACCAGGCAGTTCTGATGGGGATCCCTCGAATAACGTTTTTCGGCGGCGAGCCTTTGATGAGAAAAGATATATTTGAGTTGATCAGATATGCAAATACTAAAGGTATGATGACGAGAATTAATACAAATGGCTTGGCGTTGAGTGAAAAAGTAGTTATGAAATTAAAGGAATCTGGTTTGACTCATTGTGATGTCTCCATCGATGATTCAAATCCTGAAATACATGACAAATTGCGCGGTGTTCCCGGATTATTCCACAAAGCGACTGAGGGCATCTTGTTATTAAGAAAACATAGGATCCTTTGCCAGATAGTCACTTATGCTGCTAAGAGAAATGTCACCGCTGGTTTGAAGCGAATTATAGAATTAGGTCGAAAATTGCATGTAACTGAAGTTTCAATCGTTTTTCCAATGGCTACTGGATGCTGGTTCGATTCTTTTGATGAATTGTTGAACAACGAGGAAAGAAAAAAGGTGCGGGATTTGGCAGACGCAAATTTTGTTCATGTTGAAATACCAACATCAAAAGGCCTATGCAGCGTTGTTAAGAAGGCATCACTTTATGTCTCTCCAGAAGGAAATGTCACTCCCTGTCCATTCATTCCATGGTCCTTCGGCAATTTTAAAAATAATAAGCTGGAAGAACTGGTTAAGTCCTTTTACTCTGAGTTTAACATCAACCACCGGGGCGATTGCATAATGAATAACCCTTCTACTCGTGATTTGCTCCGTGAAACCGTTAAAAAGACAGAATTAAGTGGCTGTTGTGATGAGTAAAATGAAAGAAGAAGAGTACATTCCAATTTCTGCCAGAAAATATCTCCTGTGGATTGTTCTAATTGCTGTTATTATTAGGGTCTTGGGCATGCTTTTACTCCAAAACTGGGAATCTGATGAGAACAGACGTTTTGGTTTCCGGGATGGGGAAATCGGATCAGCCCTTGCAGCGGGCCAGGGATTCTCCTGGCCTAATAACAGCAGATACAATCCAGATAAACAATCCGAGCCCACGGCATGGCAACCACCTGTTTATCCGCTCATTATTGCTGGGGCTTTCAAGGCTTTCGGGATATACAGTACCGCTTCTAAAGTCGCATTGATGATTATCCAGATCATCATTTCGGCTCTGGGTTGTGTGCTCTTATTCCTTATCGGAAGGCAAGTGTTCAATGTATGGGTTGGCTTATTAGCAGCTCTGATGCTTGCCCTGTATCCATCCGCTTTGCATCTTACTATTCAAAAAATTTCCTCATCTAATCTACTTATGGTTTTGCTCCTTCTTTCCATCTTTCAATTTCTTAAGTTGGCTGAAGCTCCCACTTTAAAGAAAGGCATTTTGGCAGGTGTCACTTTCGGCATTGCAGTCTTAACTGACCCAACCATCAGTGTATTCTTTCCATTTGTCCTGGTTTGGTTGTTCCTCAGGGGCCGGGCCGAAGGAAAAAGCCGCATAATGAGTGTCGCTCTTGTATTCTTGGCGATGTGCGTGACAATTTCACCCTGGCAGATACGAAACTATTCAGTTTTCGGCCGGTTTTTCCTTATTAAATCAAACTTCAGCAGGGAATTGTTCATGGGAAACTACGGCAACAATGCATCTTTGTCTACAGAACGTAAATACAGAGCTGGTCTTGATGAAGGACAAAGAAGTAGCTTTTACCTGAAAAAGGCCTTGGAGTCGGTAGCAAACAATCCAATGCGGTTAATTCGTCGTACCTCCATGCGGTTTGTCCACTATTGGACACTCACTCCATTTTTTCGGCTTAATAGAGAAAAGACAAATTGGATAAAGGAACAAGTAGCCGGAATCTCCTACCTGTTTATCCTCATACTGGGAATAGTAGGCCTCTTTTTGAGCCGCCTCAGGAGTAGACAGGTCCAACTTCTTGTCATAGCTATTTTATCGCTACCTGTTCCCTATTATCTGACATGGTTTACGCACTTTCGCTATCGGTTCCCGGTTGTCCCGATATTGATGATCTTCGCCGCTTACGCAATATACCGTTTTTGGAATTTGATGAAGGGAAACAGGCCTGCCTCCTAACTCGTGAAGCACTGCTTAAAGGCAGAATCACGATCCTATAGGCGAGTTCAAGCAAACTATTGGAAACTGATCTATTGCTCAGCCTGGTTTGTGTTGGAATTAGTTAATACAAATAGACCTAGATTTTCAATAGTCATACCCACATACAACGCCACTGATATGTTGCGACAATGCATTAAGTCTTTAAGTGATCAGTCAGCAGACAAAAAGTGTATCGAAGTCATAGTTGTAAATGATGGAGGCAAGACTGATATATCTGAAATTCTGGATTTTCTGGAAGGCCAGCTCCAAATAAGATATTTTTATCAAGAAAACAAAGGGCCTGCTGCGGCTAGAAATTTAGGCATAAAGAAGGCGAAAGGTGAAATAATATTATTTCTTGATGATGACAGTCAGCCAGCACCTGATTGGTTGGAAGCTATGATGAGGGCTTGGGAGAAATTCCCTGATTTTGATGGCATAGGGGGATATACATTAAGCGAAGCAACCGATAGTATTTATTGCAGGGTCAACTCAGATTTTTTTAATTGGTTCTTGCGACAGTACGCATACGATAAAATTTCCCCCTTCCTCGCGACATGCAATGCCGGATATAGGAAGGCATTATTGACAAAGGTTGGCAATTTCGATGAGCGTTTTAAGAAAGCAGCCGGTGAAGAGAGAGATTTGAACATAAAGATATCAAAAACCGGAGGAAAGCTTGGGCTAGTTGAAAGTATTTTAGTATATCATGATCGAGATTTAACGCTTCAGTCGTTTGCGAAAAAACACTACAACTATGGAAAGGCCGCTTATGATATATACGCCAGAAACCCGGATCTGAAGCATCTGTCTAGAAATGCCTATGCCAGCCTCTACCTTTCAATATTAGGTAGATACCGAACCCACAAAGAAAAGATTATAGTATTTTTCCTCCTAACTCTTTCTCAGGTATCCACCCTAATAGGCTACTACTCAGCCTTCCTCACCAGAAAGAACTAAAATAAGGCCTTGCAAACAAAAAGATATTGCAGAGAAATATTGAATTTCCTGATCTCTTCAATAATCGTTCCCCCTGGGCTATATCAAAAAATCGGTTTCTGTATTTTCAATTTCTCCAACTGAAGATTTCCATTCTTAGTCCTATACATGACCCAATGCTAGACAAAGACCAATACGTACAACACAAGATACGCGGAAGCATCTCTTTACACGCAACCTAGCACAAAACCTCAAAGGATTAGTTTTTTGTCATCAAAATATGGACCCAAATAGATCGTTAGAAAAGGTATCGGTAATCGTCTGTGCTTACAATGCAAAAGATGACCTAAGGGAATGCTTGGAATCTTTGGAAAACCTAGATTACAACAAAAAAGAAATTATTGTTGTCAACGACGCTTCGACAGACGGCACAATGAAATTCCTGCGAGAGTATCAACGCCAAACTCAAATAGATATAAAGATCATCACTAATGAAAACAACCTTGGTGTTGCTGGCTCAAGGAACGCTGGGATTCAGCATGCGACTGGCAACATAATAGCTTTCACTGATGCGGATTGCGTGGCTGACCCAGCGTGGATTTCCGAATTGACCAAAGGATATGGCCATAAAGGTGTAGTGGCGGTAGGAGGGAAAATATCTGATAAGGCCGTTACCAATATTTGGGAACTGCTGGCCAAAGGACATGATTTTGTCGGCACTCAAGAAGCCTATGTCTCGTATATCCAAGGCTGCAATATGTCCTTTGACAGAGCTGTCTTAAAAAAGTATATGTTTAATGATGAACTAAAATACGGATATGAGGAAGCGCTTTTGTGTGATTATTTAATCAGGGATGGATATAACATCTACTATAGACCTCAGGCCATAGTTCACCATAAACATCGAACTAATTTACTTGCATTACTAAGACAGAAATATTTACGAGGCGTAAGTTCAATTTGGTACCGTAGGAAACAGAGTAAGCTCTTTATGTTCAAAAGGCATATCATCCTTCTTACCGCATTGCTGCTTGTTCCATTTTTAGTACTAACCAAAATATTTTTATATCTTTCTTTGATCCTTTTCCTCGTTTTTACATGCAGCCTCATACGGGATGAAATCATATTTAACAAGACTATTAGAGAGATATTATATACACTTCCCCTTCTGATTCTTGTCGAATTCGCCCATTTTGGAGGCTCTATAGCTGGCCTGCTAAAATTCAGAGTTTTGAAGACAACCATAGGGAATTAGCCTTTTGAGCGTAGAACACTACCAAATCCATGAGCTTCGCTTGGCAATTACAAAGATGTTAAAGTGCAATGTCTCACAATAATCCCATGTCTGATTATTTCATCTCAGTCATAATCCCAGCCTACAATGCTGAGGAAACAATTTCCCGTTGCTTACAAAGTGTTTTCAAATCATATTACACACATTTTGAGTGCATTGTTGTTGATGACCATTCAAATGACGATACACTTACTGTGGCCGAGTCGTTTCCTACTACTACAATCCGCCTAGAAAAGCAGCAAGGAGTCGCTGCCGCCCGGAATCGAGGCGCCGACCTTGCCCGCGGTGACATTTTGCTCTTTTTGGATGCCGATGTCACTATATATCCTGACACGTTATCTAAAGTCGCAAAAACCTTTGTCTCACAGCCCGGTATTTCAGCCCTTTTCGGATCATACGACGACCAACCCGGGAGCCCTGACTTTTTCTCACAGTATAAGAATCTATTCCATCACTACATTCATCAAACCTCGAAAGAAGACGCATCGACATTCTGGGGAGGCTGTGGGGCTGTTAGAGCCGAGGCTTTCCGGAAAGTTGGTGGATTTGATCAAAACAAGTATTCAAGGCCTTGCATTGAGGATATAGAAATGGGATCCCGGTTGAATAATATGGGGTATCAAATTTTCCTGAATAAACATTTATACGTAAAACACCTCAAGAGCTACTCTTTTTTTACTTTATTGAAGTCTGATCTTTTTGACAGAGCTATTCCGTGGACCATGGTGATGCTCACTAATCGGCAATTTAGGGCTGACCTGAATCTCAGGCATGAGCACAGGCTTAGTGCAGCAACGCTCATTTTGGCTATCCTTGCTGTCTTTATGACGCCGCTTTCAATATGGTTTTTTGGAGTGACCACAATTTTACTGGCCACATTTTTTATTATGAACCATAATTTCTATAGGTTTTTCTTGAAGAAAAAAGGCCTCTTTTTCACGCTGAAGGTTATCCCGTGTCATCTTCTCTATTATCTTTACAGCACCTTTGGGTTCTTAATTGGATCTTGCAAGTATCTTTATCACAAACGCTCAATTTAGAATATTTTTTCTAATAAAACGATATGATTTATTTGCCCCCTCGACCGATAAAATCGCGGCACGAAGCTTGATGTAAATTGAAATGGAAGGGACAGATAGAAAAAGACTAATTTTATTCCTTTCTGCGCTCAATTGTCCTGAAAATATTCCTATTGCCTCCACCTTAGCCTGGCTTTCAAAGTCAAAAGGATATATTTTTGATAATTACTACGACAGCTATCACAAAGGCATTCACTTTGGAGGTGGGGATCCACGAAATATGGACACCGGCCAGTTGACCGGCGGAACTGTTCCCGCCGATCGGCATTTCGAAGAATTCTATTTTCTGCTTCTAAACTTTGATGTTTCCATAATTTCATATTCTAAATCACTATTCTATTCTGCAATTAAAAATCTTCACGTCCCTTCAATAGCGCACTCCAACAAGATCTGTACTCTTTATAAAAAGACATTCAGCTATTTTGATGTCCCTTTGCCTAAAACTATCGTAATGATTTCCTCTAATTTTAATAGAAACTTACCTGGCTTGGAAGCCTACCTGTATCCGGAAATCTACTATCGCCAAGCTATTGGCGTTACCGAGTCCATAACTGAAGAGAACCTGGCTGTCCTCTATCAGGACGGAAGCAAAATTTTATGCTTGTATGTAGATGATGATACAATCACCCGGTTAGAGCAGAAGGGATACCAATTTGAAGTTGTCGATCTGGTAGACGAACATGATGATTATTTTAGTATTACCCAGCGAATAGCTCGGCGATGGAACGACAAAGGAAAAGGCTGGATACTGGGCGATCCCACGCTGGTTTCTCACTGGCTACCCAAAGCCTGTGAAGAAAACCTCCTGTCCATTTATAGTGTCCCTCAGGAAAGACTTCTATCTCAATCAGGAGACCTGATCGCATCAAAAGGCGACGTTGTCTATGGCCGCCAATATAGTGATAGGGATTTCTTCTTGCTTTCAACCTTGAATCAGTGCTTCCAAGTCATTGACCCTTGCCGCCCTCCCTTCCAATCCGTAAAATATGCTGACTATGACTGGCATGACAGTCAAGCTAAGGAAGGCTTCTTCGCCCCTGAATACACTGATAAAGAACTGATACAATTTGCCAGAGAAGGAAGAGTTCTTATCTCTCTGATGTTTTGGAGTGGCATGATCAGGGAGATTGCAAACCTTTATAACCTCATGGACCTTTTTGCAACCACAATGCTAAAATGCGGTCTTGTCCTGACCGCTCAGAGTTATGAATATATGATGCACTCTCCTTTCGAGTTGATAACAATTCCATTAGAACGGGGTGGCGTTTACCCTCTGGTTGAGCCTGTTTTAGGTAGTTGCGGTATCGGCGTCGGAATAGAGTCCTATATCAGCAAGAACAGGCTTCAATATACATTAAGGGATGCATTATCCAGAATATTTCGAAAGGTGAAAAACGAAACCTATATGCCCCGGGGATGGTGGCCAACTATGGACACAAACCTTGATAAACTTCCATTGACCAAGCGCCCCAAACCCTTCCGGTTCTTGAAATATCATCCTTATATTCAGCTTCGATATCATGCAAAGGACAAGAAGTATGATCAGAGCCCCGCTTTCTCCCCCGAAAGCACTTCAGCTTCCATTATAGAAAACATCACTGATAGCATAAGAATAGCCATATCAAAGTCAGGATTGATAAAATACTTTGAACCCTATCGCCCTTACGAATCATTTCGCGCGGGCGAATTTAATCACGACATTGTGGCGGCCCCCCGATCTTCCGGCCTTCAATATATGTTCACTAAGGCTGAATTCAATGAACGGCCTCATATAACCTATTTCGACGAAAATTTTATTGCTTTAAATTATACGGCGGGTCAGTGGGATGGGTGGACTCCATTCGAGACAGTAGCTGATGTATCAGACTTGCGAAAATCCGAAAAAACATTGCTGAAAAGCAAAAAGCCCGGATGGATTGTGAGTACTGTAGACTCTTGCCTTTGGACTTTCGGTGGAGAATTTTGGAAAAAAGGAAGTAAATTATACGAAATTGCGCAATATTGCGCTCAAGGTGGAAAGTCAAAGAAATTAATCAATGTAAAACCCTTCACAATTTCCAGGTACGCAAGACTAATTGCAGATAAAAAAGCCTAGCCGTACACTAGATTCGTGTCTTTAGCGATACCACAACGAGGTTCAAGTCCGAAAGGACGTGAACCTCTGCTCCTCTTCGGGCTTGCCTTAGCGATAAGACTATCCCTTTTACCATATTTTCATAATCTGCAACTTAGCGGCGACGAGTTCTACTACTGGAAATCAGCACACATTATAGCTCGTGGAACCATACTAAGAAATTTCATCCACCCTCCCCTATGGACATACATACTTAGCATTCCTGCGGCTATATCTGATCACTATGTCTGCGCAAGGATCTTTACTGCAATTATCAGCTCCTTTTCTGTCCCTCTTGTATATCTTCTGGCAAAATGTGTTTTCAGCAAAAAGGTCGGTATTATTGCCGCCCTTATCTATACTATTTATCCAAACATCCTGGGCTTCTCCCATTACCTGTGGCCGGAAACCCTGCTCTCCTTGTTAGCTTTGCTTTCATCCTACCTTTTTTTCAAAGCAATAGCCCGCAAGACAGACCACATTTTGCTCTATTTATCTTTTTTCATCTCAAGTCTGGCTCTGTTGGTAAAGGAGTTCGGGATAATTCATTTCGGATCGATTATTTTTACCCTTGCTTTCTCCGCATTACTTAACAAGAGGCAAATTATTATTCGTGCCATAATTATTTTCCTCACTCCCGTTATCCTGTTTTCATCATTCGCTTCCATCTTGGCCCGGAGACCTGTGATGATCGCCGACGCCTTTGTCTATAACTCTAATGAGGCGGATCTCGGCAAACCTGTATGGCGGAAATCACCAAAAGCCAACTTAAAGATGTTTATGGACAGGCTGTTATTGTTCAGAGAAATACCTGCAAGATTCGCCAGACAAATATATAATCTTTGGACTCCAAATTCCTTTCCAATATTTAGGCTCCTTCATTCAGGTGAAAAATATAGTAATGTTCCACACGCAGCCCTATTAGCCTACATTACATCGGGTATGTACATTTGCATTATAGTATTTGGACTGACCGGCATTTTCTGTGATGAGAACAACTTGTTCAAGGTCTTTGCGGTCTCAAATCTATTGCTACTTTTGTCTACAGGGTTACTTTTCCTGATGTGCTCACGATTTCGAATATCATTTATTTATATATTCATAATATACACATCACTTGTATTGGCTAATCCAAGGGCTGCCTTGAGACAACTGACATTAGGAAAGGTTTTGCCTCTCTTGGCTATTTTTGTACTATTTATAACAATAATTTATACAACCCTCAGTTCATTTGGATATTGGGGGTAGAATAGAAAAGGATCCTTGTCTATTGGGTCAGATATTCTTAATGCTTTCCCGCAGAGGTTGTTTTGTCCACCGTAAAAGGTAAAGCCGATCAAGCCTTATAATATTTGATTGCCTTACTGCTCGCAGACCCTTACATTCCGTTCTGGCTGAAGCCAAACTCCATAATAAGCCCTAAGAAGCACTTAGAGCATTAAACGTTAACAAAATTCGTCTATTTATATGATGAAGGTCATTGAAAAATACTATTTTTTCTTATTAATGATCACTGGACTTTTTATAGGTGCTTCCCTACGGCTATACCGCATCGGCAGTCAGATTATATGGGATGATGAGTGGCATGGCATTTCTTCAGCAGTATTACATTCCCTGAAATATATCCTTACTCATTTTGAGGCGGATGACAACTGCATTCCCTTAAGTGCTTATTATAGAATAATGCTCTATTGTGGTGGCTTAAATGAAATTATTGTGCGTCTCCCCCAGATATTATCAGGTATTTTAATCCTTATAGTCTTTCCACTGATTGCCCGAAAATTGTTTAACTACCGACTATCCTTAATATTTCTATTCATGCTTTCCATATCTCCTTTGCTTATATATTTCAGCCGGTTCGCTCGCCCTTATAGTATAGTCGTCTTTCTGAGCTTTGTCTCCGTTTTCTGCTTCTATTTCTGGATCACCGAAGGGAAACGTACTTATTCTGTCGTATATGTGATTGCTGCCGTCTTGGCAATCTATTTCAGTCCTTCCTCTGCCGGCTTTGTCACTGCTCCAGTCCCTTATCTCATAATTCTTTACATCGTTGAAAGAAAAAGGCGGAAGGTCACGATCCCAATAATTTTGCCTAGTCTAAAAACTATCGTCATCCTTATTGCGGGACTCGCAGCCGGAATAATTGTCTGTCTACTCCCTGCGGCTGGGACCCTGGGAGAGATCACAAGCAAGGTAGGGGAGAGCTCAGTTGATTTCCATACACTGGCGAGATCCGCATTTTTGTTCTGTGGTTCTAGATCTTATATACTATGCATGGTCCTTGCCGCACTGTTTGTTTTTGGCCTCCCTGTGCTGTATATGCAGGACAAAGTGCTGTTTAGCTACTTGCTCACGATTTGTCTCTTACATCTTTTTTTCATTGTCCTTTCAGGTCCCAGACTGGTCCGAGTCTCAACAGTATTTACAAGGTATTTCTTGCCGACACTACCTATCTTTTTCATTATCATCTCTCTCGCTCTCGATAATCTCCACACCAGGCTGACATCCCTCTATCCAAGGCGCAGAAAAATCGCAACTCCCGTCTCAGCCTTAGTATTCCTTGGCCTACTATCGGCTCTATTTTTTACAGGGCCATTGCCTGAAGCTTACAGCTTTCCCAATGATTTTACCAATCATATGGACTTCCAGTATAAATATTTGAGATTGTCTCTCCCTAGAATTGCAGATGCCCGTAAATCCATGTACCCACAATTTTACCGAAACCTTAAAGACCAACCGGAAAGTAAGCTGATCATTGAATTCCCGGCCGTCATCTCGTGGACATGGAACATCTTCCATGTTTACCAGAGATTTCACCACTGGCGGGTCTTGATTGGTTACGATAGCAAATATTTCGGCCCCTTCTTTGGATACCCTCTTCTCCGAAACAAGGGGATCCGTTTTAACAGTTTTATCGACATTTCAGACCCGCAGGCGTTACTAAACAGTTCCGCCGACCTTTTCGTCATCCATAAAAATATATGGAAAGAGTGCGCGGCAGTAGGGTTCCATTCTCCGGAAAACCGCCGGAAAATGAAAGCACGACTTAACCTTTTGCCCCATCCTACCACGCAAGACATGGCGGCCTACGTTAAGGCAACGATTACTAGTATGACAGCACAGTTCGGGAACCCATTTTACGAGGACAAGTGGATCGTCGTATACTCCCTAAAATGACAAAACCATAACTAAATATGTTCTAAATGATTTATTTTAAGCGCTTGCCAACCAATAGAAACATTATTGGCTTTGTCTTTCCCCTTTTCATAATTCTTTGCCTCGTCAGCATCATGAAACATGAAATGTGGCGTGACGAGATGGACGTATGGTTGATCGCAAAAGACACTTCCTTCAATACCATTTTTGGTGCTATCAAGGCGCAGGGCCATCCGGCCCTATGGTTCCTCGTTGTCAAGGTGGTACAACAGTTTTTCATTAGTCCATTCGGAATGGCTTTGGCCAACCTCTTTTTTATCTCCCTTGCCGTCCTCTTGTTATTGAAATATTCACCTTTGGGACAGCTACAGTCCGTCTTGCTAACCTTTAGCTATTTCATTTTCTACGAATATGGTACCATCTCTCGCAATTACGCGATGAGCCTGTTTTTCATTTTTGCGGTATGTGCGCTTTACCCAAAACGTCAGCGACATATAATTCTCATCGCAATCCTTTTGGCGATTAGTTGCAGTATTCATTCAATGAATCTTATTTTCGCCTTCTGTTTTGCCTTCCTTTTCGCATCCGAATATATTTTTGCCGCTGAATCGACTGCTTCAACTCGTCCTCCAAAGCTACATTTGTTTATTGCAGGTCTGGTCTTGGCGGTCGGTACTATCCTGGCGCTCTATCAGGCATTGCCTTCCAAGGATAGTCCCTGGGCTCTGTCCTCTGCACATAGTTGGGTCTTTCACAGCCCTCTTCGTGCACTTTCTTCAATTTGGAAAGCCTTTGTTCCAATCTCTTCTCCTGGTATACACTTCTGGAATACCAATATTCTTCCCGACGGGCTTATAATGATTTTGATGTCACTCATTATCTTAATCATTTCCTCTGCCCTGTTTTTCCGAAAATTCATTATTTGTTGTTTCTATCTGTTGGGTATAACCTCATTTATCATCTTCTTCACCAAAGTCTATCATGGATTCACACGTCATCATGGATTTCTATTCGTCATTTTTCTTGTAACCTACTGGATCTCCTTTTATCATGCGGATTCCACTCGAGATAATGTCCTGACGAGGTTAAGCAGGGTTTTTCTTAACAAAAAATTTAACTTCTTTACATTTATATGCTTCATCCAATTCATTTCTCTCTCTGTGCCCCTTTACTTTGACTGGCTCTACCCATTCTCGGAAAGCAGGGCCGTGAGTAAGTATCTGACCAAGAATAACCTTCAGGATTGTGTGCTTTTGGGCGATAAAGATTACTCTGTTGCGCCAGTAGCCGGATGGCTTGATCGAGAAATGTACTACCCCGCTATCGACGACTTTGGAAAAGCCGTAGACTGGAATAACCCTAATCGCAAGAGCATGCCCTTGGAGGATATAAGGCAGAATATCGCGTATCATAATGCGATCAAACAAAAGGCAGAGAAATTAGCACGGCAGAGAAACAAGGATGTTGTCTTGATCCTAAATTACCCATTGGATGAGACTCCACTAAAACAGTTTGCCACCTCTATTGTACCAGATGAAACTTATTATATTTACAGAGTTAATTCCCCTCAATAGAGACTTAGAATATTGCCAAAAAGTCTGCTCCACTCTTGGACAAGCCTATTGAGGCTCTAGAGAGATCCAAGATGTTCTCAAAGGTTTGTGCTGTGAATAAATCTAGATCCAAGCTAATAACATTGTTAATCGCTATTTTCTTAGCCCTGGCTGCCTCCGCTTCTGTTTTGGCCACTATCATCAAATTCCAAGACATACCCTTCCCCTGGGATCCGGCAGGCCACGCATGCGAGGGCCTGCGAATCGCCCAAGACTTGAAGGCATGGGATATCTTATCGTTTTGTCTGGATACCTACCAGCAGGCTTTCTGGCCTTTTTTTCACTCATGGCTACTGGCACCTGCATTTATTCTATTCGGTAATACCTATGCAGCCGCAAGAACCGTTAGCCTTTTCTGCCTATTGCTCTTTGTTCCAACAATTTATCTGGTAGGTATTGAGATGTCCCCCAAGCGCGGTCACTGGATCGGGCTTATGTCCGTCTATCTCACCCTCTCCTCTTTACCCATTCTGGTCTTGTCCTGCATGTGCATGACGGAAATACCCGGCCTGCTAATGACATTTCTTACTTTCTTGCTTTACCTAAAGTCCAAAAAATACCAGAAGCCGGTTTTTTTTATCTGCACGAGTGTCTTAATGGCCCTTACCCTTTTTACCAAATGGCACCATGGTGTATTTCTCATACCTGCCATTCTGGTAACACAACTGACAACTGATAGAAGGATACTATCGCGCACTAACCGTTATCTGTTCTTCCCCTTTTTTGCATTAATTCTGGCCTGGTTCATCCACCCGCAACATATATCAAGCTTTTATCACCACTCAACCTTTCAACCACATTTTTACTCATTCTTTTCCCTCGACAATCTCCTGTTTTACCCAAAGAGCTTTCTACGTATATATCATTCCTCACCAATTATTTCTGTTGCTGTCGGCATATTTTTTATCCTCTCCCTCAAGGCACTCCCACGCCCAGAAATCAGATTATTCATTATCTATATCTTAGTCGGAATCACGCTGTTGACCATAAAGCTTGACAATAGACATCGCTATATTATCACTCTAGTTCCCTCAATCTGGATTCTCGCAACTACAACCTTCGCAGACTTCGTTCATTATCTTAAGTTCCGCATGAATAACCACAAACTTAAGCTTGTTCTTACACTGGCGTCCTTAACGCTTTTTTTCCTGATATCCCTAGCATCAATTCCCAGAACTTATGCTAAGTACCCTAACTCTCTAGTCAATTACAACTATTATTGTGATGAGAGGTTAAATAGCGCCTATGCTTTTATCTCTAATAATGCCTCCACATACCGTCACATTGCTGTCTTCTCAAGCTGGGATTACTACAACAGTCCGAAAGGCTCCACAATTAAATGGAACATCGAGGTAAAAAGGGCAAACGATACAACTGAGCAAGAAAACAATAAAATCAAAGCGCTCCACTACTTCCTTCAACTTCTTAAGAACAAAAGCGTACGATCATATCATGATCTTGTGAACTTTCTTACAAATAGATCTGTCCGAGTAGAGGAGTATCATCTCCTCAGCTTCCGCAAGACCTTAAATACAGACTCCACCATACACCAAAGCCCATGGAATAGCGGGAACCCATTCACCGATAATATTATTGATGTAACCTCGATTGACGATGATATATCCTGCCTAATAGCTATTTATAAAGACGGCCAGGAAGAGCTAAATTCCTATGCTCAGCACTTCTTTTCACAACAAACCGACTGGTCCGAGCTCAATGCCAAGTATTTCTCGGATCTTGGAATAAGAGTCGTTCTTTACCAAAGAGGCTCCTTGCCTTGACCCAATTAGATTTCAACTCGTATCTGTAATCCCTTTTTATGCTCATTGCGATTGTAACATTAAGAATATTTCCATCCGAATTTTCCCTAGGTTTTTCCAAACGAAGTGCAAACTCTATTTCCCCTGAACAAGATTAACTGAACTATTCTGAGCTTGAATCGGGCGACTTTAATGTTGACACTAAAATTTGCAAACTATTTATTATTAAATATTCAGAGACTTCTCGGCCACAAGAAGTTGTTTGGCTACCCATATTATTTAGTAATCGACCCTTCAAGCGTTTGCCAACTCCGGTGTCCCTTCTGTGACGGCAAGTTACGCCCGCAAGTTAAGATGAGTCTTTCCGACTTCAAGATGGTTATAGATGCTATCGGAAAAACCTGTATTAATCTCGAACTCTATAATTGGGGTGAGCCATTCTTGAACAGGGAAATTATAGACATGATAAACTATGCGAGCAAAAAATATAGAGTATATACACGGATAAGTTCGAACCTAAACTTGGTCAATAAAGACTTTTACAGAGCTCTAGTCTTATCAAGGCTAAACGCGCTGACTGTGTCGTTAGACGGCGCCTCTCAGGAAACATATGGAAAATACAGGGCCAATGGCTCATTTGACCGAGTAATAAGCAATGTGAAATTACTAGCACATTACAAAAAATACTATAAAAAACTTGAGCCAAAGCTTATCTGGCAGTTTTTAGTTTTCCGCCATAACGAGCACGAAATTGAAAAAGCAAAGAAAATGGCCAAGGCATTGTCATTTAATGAAATAGTATTCATGAAGCCCCATATTCCTAGAGAACATATGGATTGGGATTCAACTATTAGGAAGTTTTCAAACTATAGCCGCGAGCATATAGGACAGTATAATCTCTTACCAAAAACGACCAATAGCAAGTGTACCTGGCCTTACTCTTCCGTTGCAGTCAATGCAAATGGCTCAGTCTCTCCTTGTTGTGCGGTGGCGAGAGAACAGGATGATTTCGCAAATATGTCTCAGGATTCTTTTCCTGAAATATGGAACTGCGATAATTTTATAGAGGCAAGGGAATATGTATTTCAAAATGAAATTCAAGAAGGTTCTAGTAACATTTGCGCGCGCTGCCAAATGAAGGGAACAATAAATTTTGCCCCTAACCTCTTACAACTGCTATACTACACCATCAGTCCATTGAGATCGGCATGGATGAAGACAAAAAAATTCAAAATTACAAACTACTAAACACCATGTTGCCGGCTTTTAACAGGAAGTTGCCCTACCAGGGCTCTTAACGATATGGGTCTACGATCCAAGCTATTGCTAAATACCACCTATTTGACAATAGGCAGCCAAATAGGAAATGCTTTACAATTAGCCTTCTTCGTATATTTTGCAAGGCAATTTGGCGAGAAAATCGTCGGGCAATATTCATTCGCATTTTCTTTCACCTTCCTTCTTTTAATTTTTGCGGATCTTGGACTATCCTCCTACCTTATTCGTGAGGTGTCCCGAGATCATTCAGAGAACAGACAGATATTCGCCAGGTGCCTCACTCTCAGGCTTATTACGATAGTTTTTGTCTCAGTATTTGGCATAATAATTGTTTTTCTCTTTTCCCGAAGTTTTTCCCGGGACGCTGTCAAAATCATAATCCTCTTAGGCCTATACCAGGTATTTTTCAGTATTGCTGATGTCTTTCTCGCAGAATTCAAGGCCCACGATAGAATGGCTCTAGTCGCCGTTCTGGGCATCCTCCTTAAATTCTTGATATCGACTGTTGGGATCCTTTTTATCATCTCTGGCGTTCGCCTCCTGGCAGTATTGACCTGCTTTCCCATAGGTTCCCTTCTTTACCTGGCCCTGTGCACTTATCTTTCATTTCACTATTTCGGTACCTTTAACCTTAATTACTCTAAGCTCGGCCATCTCCTGCTTAAGATGCTGCCATTTGCCTTTACCATAATTTTCGTTGAATCCCTCTACCACCAAGACATACTGATGCTCAGATTCCTCAAAAGCGATGAAAGTGTTGGTATTTATTCTGCAGCAAATAGTATTATATTGGCCTTCCTTGGCATTCTTTTCTTTGTCCATACTGCATTACTGCCCAGCTTTTCCCGCTTATTTGTCGAATCGACCGAGAAATTGATCGAAATCTCCCGCCACTGGCTAAGATACCTCTTAATCCTGGGACTTCCTGTCGCCACCGGGCTCTTCGCAATTTCCGATCAATTGATTATCCTTTTTTTTTCAAGTCACTTTGAAAATTCTATCCCAGTCCTCAAAATCCTGAGCGGGACAATAGCGCTAGGCCTCGCAGCAGCAACCTATTCAGTCTTACTTACTGCGATCAATCGCCAAACAGAAAAGGTCATTTCTATCGCAATCTGTTTGGCTTTCAATCTCGTTCTCAATTTATTATTAATCCCCAGTTTCGACTACCACGGTGCCGCGGTAGCAAAACTGATGACCGAGGCACTGCATTTTGTGCTGATGGCCTATCTGGTATCCAAATACCTGTGTTCCCTGTCAGTTTACAAGATATTATTAAAGCCGGCGCTTAGCTGCCTTTTAATGTATACTTTCATAAGCCTTTTCCATCAACTGCATCTTATTTACCTTGTGCCCCTATCGGCATGTATCTACCTTTCCTTCTTGGCCCTTATGCGCGCTTTTGATACAGAAGAACTTGCTTTTGTCAAGCAACTCGCCTTAAAGTCATTTTTGAGGTCCAACTTGCCAAAAACGTATCACTCAAAATAACTGAACTATTGCCACTTGAATCAACATCAGTGAGCGAAGGAATGATGCACAAATACATCTCAAGAAACCGCGATCTATTTCAAATTATATGTGTTACGTGATTAGATAAGACCTGATAAACTCTTGTATGACACTAAAGCTCCTACTCGAAAAGCTGATATTTCATATCACCGGATTTCCGATCTACGTTGTAAAAATTTAAGACTATGATTTACAAACGACACATTAGACTAAGTAGCAGCTTCCTGTGCGCTCAGGTTGTACCTCTGGCATTACTTTTCTCTATCACGTTAATTACCTTATCCCATCGCGGTGTTTTTGCCAGACATATACCGCCTTACGACGAAACCCAATACTACAAAGCTGGCGCAGGAGTGTGGCAGAAGAAACTTCCCCCATGGGACTATTCACCCGGATTTGCATTTATTTATTCTCTTTTCGCCAACCCCTGGCTCTCCTCTGACTCCGCGTACCACGCGATTCGCTTTGCCTTAGTACTCTCCACTGTATTTCTTACCTTCCTAGCGCTGCGGCCCATAACCGGATCCCCCATAGCCCTTGCATGCACTTCCATTTTGGCTATTAATTCTCATGTAGGCTTTGTCTATACCATATACCTGGCCTCCGCGTTGATCGTTGCAGCAGCATTATACATCGTGGGCGACACCCCAGTACGCGCAGGTTTGGCTTTAGCCCTTTTACTCTTTGGCATTATGATCCGTTTTGAATTTGCCTTTCCAGCATTCTTGGCCACACTCCTCTTTGCCCCGACTATCGCCCAGCGAAAAAGGTGGTTTTTGCCGGGTGTAATTGTCTTGCTAATTGTCATATTGTATCCCTGCTGTTCACCTGAATTCGATCGTGACATACGCAACTTCCCAGGAGGTCGAATATATCTGGCATTTGGTCAACACTATGCCTGGTCTGCAAATGACCTGAGGTCGTGGCAGGGGAATAGATGGTTTGAGTTTCGAAATCTCCTCCAGAGGGATTTTGGCGATGCCCATACGCTATGGGGTTTCTTCGCAGCAAACCCGAGAGCTTTTCTACTTCATATCAACCACAATGTCAGGATCCTGCCAGTTAACTTCGCAAAGGCCCTGCAGATCTATCGTCATATACCAAAACTCTTCATGCCACTGCTTTGCCTAATTCTTTCAATTGGAGCCCTTTTGCGGGCATCGTTTTATCCCTCTCTTCTTGCTAGAATCCGGCAAAGTGCCCCTAAGCTAAAAATCATCGTTAGTACTTTAACGATGTTTCTTCCCTGGCTTATCATCCGCCCACGGTTCGACTACCAGCTGGCATTGCTCCCCCCATTTGTCTTCCTTCTGGGATTAGCGGCCAAGATCGTATTTTCCTCAATACGTGATAACGCCCCTATCGAAAACCAAGCACAAACTGCTCAGAACGTGTAGAGGATAAGAATAGGATGAACATACCTTTGTCAGCGAAACTTCGAAATTACAGAGCAACCACATTCTATTCCTTCCTTGGCCTATTTTTCTTGTTATGCATTATCGCATGCTGCCATACGCATAAACCGCTGCATAATGTCACGGCTACTGTAGATGCCTCTATTGAGTACCAAACAATAGATGGATGGGGAATAACTCACTACATTGTCTGGAATTGGGAAGGTCCGGACAGATATCCCATTCCCGAACAGGATGTGATGAAGCAAATAAAAAATGATTTGCGTATCGATTACATTAGAAACTACTGGCTGGTATTTACATATGAACAAGAAAATGATGATAGTGATCCATATCATTTCAACTGGGATTATTATAATTCTCAGTTCAATCCTTATGCCTATGTATTTCAAAGACTGAGGGACCAGCAGAATGCCAACCTTCAATATGAGCTTGTAGTTGCTGACACCAAGCCTGCGTGGATGTGCGATGAAAATGGAAGATTCGATTCGAGCATTCCCCATGTATATGAAGAGCTTGCAGAATTCTTTGCTGCTATCCTTATTTATGCAAGAAATAATTATGGCTTAAATATCCCGTATATAGCCATAGAAGGCGAACCCTCCTATAAAATGCAACGCAAGGGGGCGACAGGCTTTACCCCTATTCAGCTAAAACACGCCATCACGGTCATAGGAGCGCGTTTGCGTAAGGAAGGATTGACCACAAAGATAGTCGCACCTGATGATTTTACTGCCGCCTCAACCAAAACTATGTGCCTGACTATCTTACCGGACACGCTCGCCACGAGATACATGGCGAGTATCGCTTACCATGCCTATGACTCTAAATCAGGTGTTAACGGTCCGGATGTCACGATTTCCGCTATGAAGGATTTGGCTGATAGCGATGTTGTTAAGACCTCAGGTCTGCCGCTATGGTTGACAGAATGGGCTTTCTCACATGCTTACGGCGACCGTATGAGAGATCATGTGGATGAGTTAAGATTTGCTTTAGACTTTGTCAAAATGGTCTATAATGCCCATGTCTATGCCAATACTTCACTTTATGTTATCTGGTCAACCACTTATGATTGGGGGTACGATGCTGATAATAATGGAAAAATTGAAAATGAAGGTATCTTTGGCCCCGGCTTTACTGATGGCAGGCTTTCGCTCAAGAAATATGGCCACGCACTAGGTCAGTACACAAAATATATTCGCCCTGGTTCAAAAAGGATTAGCGCCCGCCTGGATGGGGCTTCAAATGTCTTTATTACTGCATACAAAGATATGAAGAATGGGATATTCACCATGGTCTGCATTAACAGAAACAGATATAAGCTTGACCTAACTGTCACAGTTGATGGTATACCCGGTCTAACGTCTCTTAAAATAATGCGAACTTCGCAAACTGAGGATGGTGTTGAGGTGGGCACGATTTCCATGATTGAAAATATTTTTGCAGTCCACCTTCCGGATTCAAGTGTTACAACATTCCTTGGGCACTTCACAACTCATTGATTGATCTTTTTTTGCCCCTAGAATCATAATCTGGCTATATCACTCAATTATGAGGTCCTTTTCCTCCGTAAAGCCCTGTTCCCGAGTTCCATAAATTGAAGGTGAAATGTAAATCCAAAATCACCCTTTCACATTTGACAACTCTGTTTATCAGAACAAGGAGAGCATGATGCAAGCAAAAGAACTTAGGATGGCAACTTTTAGAACAAGTCTTATTGTTGGTTTGTTATTGGGGGCTATTTTTGGATTCGAAATCGCCGGAATGGGGGATTTGCTCCCCTACCCGAAAGATGCTTTTTTGTTTATTTTAGCTGTTTCGCTGATTACTTCAATCGTTTGTGTCATATCTTTTTTGATCCTCCATATCCTTCTCCAGGGAATCTTCAACAGGGAGAAAAATAATGAAGAAACAATATTGCACGTCGTACGGGCCTCAGGAATATTTCTTGTTATTTATTTACAGGCGTTACTTGCATTTTTTGAAATAAATAGACCCGTTTCTTTTAATAGCGCCAAAATTATCTTAGGAGTTCTGTTCATTTCGGCATTGACAATTGCTGTGTCTTATTTGCTGGAAAAAATATCCTTTAGACTTCATAAAAGTAAAGTTCTTGTGAGGAAAAAAAGGATTGTACATAGACCGGTGCTATGGTTGCCTGGCTACCTTGTGATGCTGGCAATAATCGTCGTATTGGTCTCCTTTTTCATTACCCAAACACCGATTAGAAAAGAGGCTTTGGGGAAAATCGAAGCGAAAGGAAAGGTTTTGCTTCTGGGAGTTGACGCTGCCTATTGGGATACATTATCAACTCTTATTGAATCCGGAAAATTACCGAATTTTGAGAAACTGATTAACGAGGGAGCCTCAGGTAAGCTACCTTCACTTATTACTATGTGGGGCGCTAACGCTAATACTATCACTTATGGCATTCATAGTCCCACAATTTGGACAAGTATAGTTACTGGAAAATCTCCATTCAAGCATGGAATAAAAGACTTCGTTTACACTGAAATCCCGGGGATAGAACATCCTTTTCGTTACCCACTAATACCTTCTTTTATACCGCATAAAGAAAAGGTTGAGAATATCCTAGGCCTCAAAATTCGACCCTGCAATCGATTTTTCCGCAAAACCAAGGCAGCCTGGAATATCCTAACAGATGCTGGACTTAGAGTTGGTGCATTGGGTTGGTGGGATACTTGGCCGATAGAAGAAGTAAACGGTGCTTTATTGTCTGACCGTTTTACTGACCCAAGTTTATCCAACAAATGGTTTCCGCATAATTTAATCAAACAAACAGACGTGGATTCTCTGTTGAAACAAATAGAAAAACCATTGTCCCAGGACATACAATATTTTACTCAATTTCCTTATGACCCAAAATTCAGGGAACATTTTGAGAAGAACTCTCGCGAATACATGCGAAATGATCTTATTAACAATCTTGTTACGAACTTCTATTTAGACAAGTTTCGGAGTGAAATCGGGCTAAAGCTTCTGGCTCAGCGAGATTTTACACTATTGGCTGTTTATTTTTTTTGCATTGATACTGCTGGGCACGCCTTTTCCAGGTTTAAAGACCCAAAATTATTTCTTGATGTAGAACCAGATGAGATTAGCTATTTTGGTGATATAATTGACAAATACTACATATGGGTTGACACACAAATCGGCAAATATCTGGAAAAAATTGATCAAAATACTACTATCATAATCTGTTCTGATCATGGTATGGGGCCCTGGCTAAAAGTGGCTTCCGCAAAAAAAGGGGTTCGTCTTTCGGGAAGTCATCGAAGAAATGGAATTATTATTCTCTGGGGCAATCATATTCGTAGGGGCGTAAAAGTTTTTCCCAAAAGTGTACTGGATGTTTTCCCAACGATCCTATATTTAACCGGGATGCCAAATGCCAGAGATATGGATGGTACTCTTATTAGGAACGCTATCGATCCAAAATACTTAGCAGAATTCCCCAGCAAATCTATAGAAACCTATGAGACTGAACACTATAAATATTATGACTATTGGTTCAACAGAGAACTATATTCGCGACAGGGAGTAGAGATTGACAAGAGTCAAATGGATCGATTGAAGTCACTCGGCTATTTGAAATGAATATCTGCTTTTGCTCACAAGAGTATCCCCCAGAAACTCACGTTGGGGGCATTGGAACGTATACCTACAACATGGCCTCAGCTTTGGGAACATTGGGTCATGAGATTCACGTGATAACGTCCACACAAGGTTCTGTATGTACATATCAGGAAAATGGCGTCTTAGTTCATCGAATCAAGAGGAAAAAAATAAAGCCGGAAGAATTATGCCATTTTTGTTATTCCTATTCAGTAGCCAGAAAGATATCCGAAATAGAGTGTCAATTTGATATTGTTCACTCCAGTGAGTTTGCCAGCGAGGCCTTTTGTTTTGCTTTGAGGAAAAAATATCCCCTGGTAACACGCCTTGCCACCCCTTTTTTTCTAACAGAAAAGTTAAACGGTAAAACCTTCTTTGGTCCCCGCCCTCTTTTCAACTGGATGGAGAAAAAGCAGGTCTTGTGTAGTGACGGGATCTTTGCACCAACGCGAGCCCTGGCAACCGCCGTTACACAGGAATGGGGGATAAATTTATCCGCAGTTGAAGTAATACCCAATAGCGTTGACATATCGCGAATCATACAACTTGCCAGGAATAGCCCAGCGCCTGAATTCTTCGCAGAAAAGAATTTTCTTTTGTATTTTGGAAGACTTGAAAAGAGGAAGGGGGTTCGCATACTAGCTCAATGTCTGCCGACTGTGCTTGAAAGGTTCCCCGGCCTTTCTATGGTATTTATAGGGTCCGATTTGCAATACCCAGGTCCCTCTATGAAAGAATATATAAAGACAACGGTTGGCAAGTACCAGCAACAGCTTATTTTTTTTGATAATCTGTCACACGAAAAGCTTTTTCCTATTGTAAACCTGGCCAAGATAGTGATCCTGCCATCCCTGTGGGAGGCCTTTGGATTTGTGTGTATTGAAGCCATGGCTCTCGGTCGTCCAGTAATTGCAACTTCAGGGTCCGGATTTGAGGAAATCATCGAAGACGATGCATCTGGATTCCTGGTTAAACCAGACAACGGCGAACTCCTGGGAGAAAAAATCATCCACTGCTTAACCAATGAGGATAATCTCCACCGAATTTCAGAAGGAGCAAGAAGACGAGCTGAGGATTTTGAAGTCTCAAAAGTTGCCCACAAGCTATTGAATTATTATAAAAAACTAAGAGAAGGATGTCTTAAAAAAAAGAAAATTTAATATCGTATAATGGGTTATAGACCACAAAAAAAAACGGTATTTAAAAGAAATATTTTCTTAACTGATAAGTATATTCAATATTTCAATCCGGATGATAGACAAAATCCTTTTTTCAATATTTATAACCAAAAAAAGCAGGATACACTAGATATAATAGACAGCTCAGTTAATTCTAAAACCATTCTCGATGTGGGTGGTGGAATGGGCAGACTTTCTGTTGCCTTGGCAAAATCAAAGCGGAACGAAGTCTTTTTAACAGATATTTCTATTGGCATGCTCAGGCTGGTCGCAAACCACACGAAACGGATAAATAATCTGAAAATTATCAAAGCTGATGCCCATGAACTCCCCTTCCCGGATAACAAATTTGACTATGTGGTAGGTCTCGATCTTCTTTGTCATTTAGAGAAACCTAAGAACGCACTGAGTGAATTCCATCGGGTTTTAACACAGCAAGGGATGTTAATTTTAGATTCTACGAATAGTAATCCTTTGTGGGCACTATTTTATCCACGGTATTTAGGAAAAAATCCGATGAATTGGTTAAGGACAATAAGGTTCCATGGTGTTCTTCCTGGTTGGGAAACTATCGTCAAACATTATCCTAAAAAGGAATTCTTCTCTCTCCTCAATGATATTGGCTTTAGAGTTATACAAAATCTCAGCTACGGACCAGCAATATGTCCTAAATGGCACCTTGCTGTTTCCAGAAAAATCAATTAAGCAATATATCTTATGCGAATCCTGTTGCTTGACCCTCCCGGCAAAAACAAGGGCCTTAACTCAGGCCTTGCTTACCTGTGCGCCATTCTGAAAGAACGCCATGACGTGAGCGTGCTGGATTTGAATAATGTCAAGCTCGGCTTTTGTGGTGAACCAAATCCCGATATGCCACCTGAGGTTCTCAATCGCAGTATTCTAAGTGCCGTGAGTGATTTTCAACCTGATATTTTTGGTGTCTCAGTAAAGACTTTTACAGCCGGAATATCCAGCCGGATCCTTCAACTTATCAATTCCCAGTGGCCTGAAATGCTAACCCTTGCAGGCGGGCCCCATATAACTTTGGACGGGAAAAAATACATCGAAGAAAACAAGATTGACATCGGGATCCAGGGAGAGGGAGAATATAGTACCTTGCAATTGTGCAATGCCTTAGATCAAAATCATGACATAGCACACATTGAGGGCCTTTACTTCTGGCGCAACCACAATCTAATTAACAATCCCAACAGAAACACCATTGCCGATCTGGACGCCATTCCTTTTCCCTGTTATGATACCTTTTCCTCCGTTATCCTCAACGACGGCCATTTGACAGAGTATCCTATCCTGACCAGCCGTGGCTGCCCTTTCAGGTGTTCGTACTGTTCCATGCCTTTAATAATGGGTGGCAAGTGGCGCTGTCATTCTTCAAAAAGAGTCATCAATGAACTGAAGAATGCAAAATCAAAATATCACAGCACAAGCTTTACAGTCGTGGACGACAACTTCACTTTAAACCTAAAAAGGGTAGAAAAAATCTGTGACTCCCTCTTAAGCAACCAAATTCGTCTTTCATGGAACAGCCAAAACGGCATTAGGGCAGACCGGATAAATGAAAATCTGGCAAAAAAAATGAAGCGCTCGGGTTGTAGGTATGTATGGATAGGAATCGAGACCGCAGACGAAAAGGTTTTCAATACCATTAATAAAGGGGAAAAACTAAAAGATATAGAGAGAGGAATCAAACACCTGAAGAATGCTGGGATAGGCGTCGGTGGTTTCTTTATTGTTGGGCTGCCCAATAGTACAAGAAAAACTGATCTGAAGTCAGTAAATTTTGCCAGAAAACACGGGATCGATGGTTGGTGGTTCAATTTTGTTCCCTATCCGCATACAGAGGCCTGGGATTGGGTTCAAAACCATGGTAATCTATTACGGTCCATTGACGGTGCCCTTCAATTTGGCTCAACTAATATTGACCCCGTTTTTGATACCGAAGAATATCCAAAAGAATCACGTATTAAGACATATGATGAGATACACATAAAGATGAAATACTTTGATCGCTTGGCTGATCCTTCACTTAAGCAATGGGCAAAGTGGTTGACGATATTTAAAAAGGTTCTTCCTTATGGTAGTGGTGCTCTTACTTCACTGTTGCTTTTTATGCTTACATACCCCGTAAAAAACATAGTTCGCAGACACCGATCTCGTTCTTTGTAATTATCTTTTTCATCCAGCACCGTCTAATGCCTATGGCTGGCTATCTTGTTCTCGATACCCATGGCAGCAAACAATTTGACCTTCTGAGCTCTCTAAGAAAGCCCAAAATGCGCAACCACCGCTTTCTTCGCCAAAAGGACTCGTGGAATGTCTTTTCCGGAACATGGGCCTCAGGCTCCAATACAGCAATGATATATTACAAAGATCCGGCAATAAAACACGGAGAAAACATTTCTATTGCCCGCCATCAGAAATTGACCAACCTCTCTTTACGAGTCGACTTTACGATTCTAACTGAAACCATCCGCCCTCCTGAAGGCGGTATCATTATCTATACTCATTTCAAAAATAGAAGGAATTATTATTCATTCCACTTCTGCCTTTACAAGGATACTATACAGCTTATCAAGAGACTCAAGGGGAAGTGGAAGATCATATCCGAATGTCATTACCCTGTTGCCTTGAAAAGGCAATATTCCGTAACCATTACTGCGGCAAATGGCTATCATTTCTGCCAGGTATCCGGCAAACCAGTTATTTACGTTAGCGATACAGATATCACTTATGGCTCCGTAGGTTTGGGAGTAAAATATTGCGACGCATCTTTTTCCCGCATCTTTTTGTCCTTACCCAACCAATTTTGACTATGCAGCTTTAGCCATATTAACTTACTGAAAGGATTAAGTTCTATTGTCACAAATACTTCTGCACATTTTGAAATCCCCCAAATACCTAATGGATGGTATTTCTTACCACCTTGCCGGCCGCATATTTACTCCAAAGCCTAAAATGATCCAGTTTCCCGTATGCGACCGCTGCAATGCAAGGTGCATCATGTGCAACCGATGGAAAAAAGAACCCGGGCATGAAATAGGCCTACAAAAGGTAAAAGACGTTTTCATGAATCCGTTATTTAAAAAGGTAGAGGATGTTAATCTCCACGGCGGAGAACCCACTCTACGTAAAGATCTCGCCGGAATCTGCGAGATCATTCAGCAAGCTTGTCCAAATTTAAAGCGCCTATGGATATCGACAAATGGTTTCGGAGCAAAACGAGTTGAAAAGCGCATGGTCGAAATAATTCAAGTCCTGGATTTTGATAAGATCAATTCTCTTGATATAAATGTATCACTTGATGGTATTGAAGATACTCACGACAAAATCCGAGGGGTGAAAGGCGGTTTCAAGCAGTGTATTGAGACCATTAATATGTTATCCCGATTATCCGAACGGTATCCGCTAAAGATATCTATAGGAACTGTTATTCAGCCATTAAATCTTTATCAAATCGACGAACTTGAAAGTCTGGCAAATAATCTCGGAATCCCTATTAACTTCCAGCCTCTTATGTTTGATCAATTCTTTAATATTGCCTCTGCCTCGGACCTGAGATTTAGTAATGACGACATAACATTTTTCAAGGAATTGGTCAGTCGCAAACTAGCGAATGGTTTCTCGTCTACAAATCTCTATTGGTGTAATTTCCTCTCCATTATGAATGGCGCAACCCGAAGGATGCCTTGCGCATTTGACAGGTACGTATTTTCTCTTTACCCAACCGGAGAAGTTCTTCCCTGCTCCAGAGAAGACTGGATCCTATTTGGTAATGTCTATGAGCATCCTCCAGACAAGATCTGGTTCAGCGAAGAGGCTAAGTTGATTAGAAAAAAGATGAAAAAAGAAGTCTGTCCCAAATGCTCATTTTACTGCGGTGTGGAGTTCTCCTTGCAAAAAGAATTTTTTTCCTACCTGTTTTTCTATCTCAAGAAAAACATTCTCGGTCGACACTCTTTGCCGAGTTAGCCACTCTATGCCAAAAACTATTATGAAAAACCTAACACATTTATTCTACCTCCCTGTTTACCTTTTTCAGGGAGTACTCTACAGACTTTCAGGTTCTCTGTTCACCCCCTATCCCAGATTTGTCTGTTTTCCCATAACATTTAGGTGTAACTCGAAATGCCAGATGTGCAACCTGTGGCAGACCCCTGATTCACAGGATGAGATTAACCTAGAGAAAATCCAGGAGGTCTTTTCCAATCGCCTCTTAAAAAAAGTAGAAGACGTAGTGTTGCATGGGGGGGAACCAACTTTAAGAAGGGACATAGCGCAAATTTTTGCGATTGTAACGGCTTCTCTTCCTAGGCTCAAGAATATAACTTCAAGTACTAACGGCCTCCAGCCAAAACTGGCGAAAAAGAGGATTGGGGAAATCCTGTCACTCGTCGATACCACAAAGGTAAATCTAATCTTTACAGTATCCATAGACGGCCTGAAACAGGCTCACGAAACCATACGTGGAATTCCTGGTGGATTTGATCGAGCGTTAGAGACTCTTGATATCTTGCAAACTTTTCAAAGCCATTACCCAATTGAAGTAAAAATAATCACTGTAGTCCAGCCTCAGAACCTAAAAGACCTGCAAGCCATGAAAACTTTAGCTGATCAGTATGGTGTGGAGATTATCTTTCAGCCCTTGATGATTGATAGCTTTTATAACAATTCCCCTTTGGACCCACGCCTGACCTTTTCAAAGGAGCAGTACGAAGAATACCGCCAGTTTATCGCCAGCACATTCCTTCATCAGAGGGACCCCAAAAGCCTTTTTTGGCAAAATTTCCTCCAGATGATGGATGGTAAAGAAAGATTTATCCCCTGCGCCTATGACCGCTACGTGCTGTCATTATACCCAAATGGCGACGTTCTTCCCTGTGCTGCGCAGAGCTGGACCCTGTTTGGCAATGTATACGAAAACCCTGTAGATAAGATTTGGTTCAGCAAAAAAGCAAAGGATATTAGAATTAAAGTGCAAAAAAATCTTTGCCCAAAGTGCACTTTTTATTGTGGCGCGGAATATTCATTAAAAAAAGAGTTTTTCACGTTTTTCGCTTACTACTTAAGAAACATGTTCTCAGCCGAGCCTCCGGCCAAAAGGTCATGAATTTTCCACCTTATATACATTTCTTCTTATGCCCTTTTCCCATTGGCAGTTAAAAAAACCAACTTCCAATAATATTGATGCAACTTCTCCTTCATAGATCTCCATTAAAATCCAGTCATACGGGGATGGAAGTATTCTCTGTCAGTTGTATCCTCATATTTGCCGCCCTTATTCGTATCCCCTCTTTACCTCAGCCATTGGGCCCGGACCAGGGTATCATGTCTGTTATTGGAGCAGGGATATTAAAGGGGCAGCTACCTTATAAAGATTATTGGGAAATGGGATCGCCGGCGATATTCTATACCTATGCCTTGATGTTCAAGATATTTGGCTTGAGAATGATAGCTATCCCAATCACAGACACTATCATATCAATGCTCACAACCCTTCTAGTATTCATCTTAGCAAGATCTGTCTGGGATAAAAGAGTCGGATATATCAGCGCCCTTCTATTTGCATTCTTCTCAAATGGGGTAGGGCTGGGTATGCATGCTGGAGGGGACATCGCCTTTGGGACTTTCTGGTACCTTGCTCAAAGGGAAACATTCATGCTTCCTCTTACGGTTGGAGCCGTGTATTTTATGCTGACCTCCATGAAAAGGCCGCATAGTTTTATCAGAATATTTATTTCCGCATTCCTGCTAGGCGGAGCCTTTGTCTACAAATTTCCGGCTCTCATAATTGCCCTTTGCCTTTTTCTCTATCTCAATACTTATCTTGTTCGCTGTCCAGACCACAAAACCTTAAAGTCATTGGGGCTTGGTAATCTTGCCTTTTTGGCGGGCTTTATTTTGCCTGCGGCCGCATTTGCTCTCCTTTTTGTCGTCAATGGGGCCTTTTACGATATGACGGATGTTATTATTAAATACGTCTTTTCTGTTTATGGGTCATCGGTATCTATTTCTTGCCTACCGATAATCAAAATGGGCCTTGTACACACCCTTTTTCTTGCAAAGGAAAACTTCATCCTGTGGATCTTTTTTATCGCATCTTCAACATATATGATCATAACCGACAGAACCAAAGAAAATTTGCTAATAGTACTCTGGGCATTGGCCTCAGTATTATTTGTAGTAAGCCATAGAGAATTCTTCGGCTACCACTATCTTATGCTCTTGCCACCTTTTTGCCTCCTTAGCGCATACGGAATTTCTAGAGCTTTGAGCCCTGTCCGTGGCCTTGGCACGGCCTTCACCGAAGAGCCTGGAAAGGCCTTTATCCTACTTGCCATTTTCGTAAATTTAGCCTTTTTTGTGACTCTTAATTACACGAATTATACCAAGTTTTGGTATTACGTGACAGGAAGGATAAGCCTGCAAAAATACTATTCATTTTTTACCGCCTATCCGAAGCATGATTTTTCTTTTCCAGCTGATTATGAAGTGGCCCAATATATTTCAGGTCACTCAGATGTCAATGATATGATTTATGTTATCGGCGGCACCGAAAGTGTGATCTATTTTCTAAGCAAGCGAAAATCCCCTTCAAGATTTATCTTTTCATGGATTTTGTTTTCTCCAGGCTCTCATGGTAGAGCAGAACAAACACAAAGGTACCGGACTGAATTGTTACATGATCTGAGTCAAAAGACTCCTAAATATATCGTTACTATTAGGCCGTTGGACACATTCAAACAATTTCCCGATATTTATTGTTTTCTTAAGAGCAATTATACGTTCCAAAAAGAATTTCCTGACGACAGGTTTCTGTATGCATACGGCAAAAACAGATACTCAGACATATAACTACCTCATCCTATTTCTATTGGTCGTTTTCACAATTCTTATAAGACTACCGATTTTATTTGAGCCCTGGGGTGCCGATCAAGCCACCTTCGGCACTGTAGCAAAAGGGATCCTTGACGGAAAAGTACCATATAAAGATATGTATTCTCTAACAGGCTATGGGATTTTTTTTACCTTTGCCCTATTTTTTAAGTTGTTTGGCCTAAAGATGATCTCTCCCCACCTCGGACATTTGCTTATATCAGTCTTTACCGTCATCCTTATTTTCGCGTTCACAAACTACCTTTATGGAAGGAAAACAGCCATTATCGCAGGCATCTGCTATGCCATATTTTCAAATGGATTGGCCTTTAGCGGATTTGGATATGAAAACAAGAGTGCCTGGGGCACATACTGGTATCTTTCACAAAGAGAGGTTTTTATGGCCCCGTTGATTACAGCAGCCGTTTTCCTCATAATGACTGTCAGGGAGAAAAGAGGCTTTCTGTTATGTTTCCTGAGCGGAGTTCTGATCGGTCTGGCTGCCTTTTATAAGCTAACCGCAGTCCTGATACTTCTCCTGTTTATTCTTTTTTGGGTAGGAGAGAATTTCTTCAGCGTAAAGGTCCATCTTGCTAAAACCGTTCTGATAAAAACACTTGGCTTATTGCTGGGTTTTATTCTAATACAATTCCCATTTATTTATTATTTCTGGATTCATAATGCCCTGGGGGATGTCTATCAGGCCTTATTTGTACATGTAGGTCTCTATGCCAAGCTTTCAAGAGGATATCGCATAGAAGCCCTGCTTTCCGGACATTACTCTGTGCTTTGTGAAAATCTTATATTATGGCTATTTGCGCTTGTCTCTTGCCTTTACATCCTGTTCAGAGACCGGTCCAGAAACAACATATTGATTGTATTATGGACCCTTTGTTCTTTATTAATGGTGTGGGGACAAGGAAAATTCTTTGGCTATCATTTCATAATACTTATGCCCCCTTTCGCCATATTAACCGGGTACGGCCTCAATACTTTTCTTGACAGGGGACCAGGGCTGAAACAATTCTTCATAAATAATATGGGCGATATGAAAAAGGCCTTTATGCTGGTTTCGATTGCTGTAAGTCTCATAGCATTTGCGGTCTCCAACTATGACTATTACAGAATACATTTGTTGTACTCTTTTGGAAAAATATCCACCGAAAGATATTATAATGAGTTTAATGAGTTCCCTACCCATCCCTATTCATTTCGATCAGATTATTCAATAACTCAATTTCTTAAAGAATCTCAGCAACCTGGAGACAGATTGGGGATCATCTTTTCAGCCGGTGACTGTGTGATCCACTTCCTTTCCGGCCTGTCTCCTGCCACCAGATTTGTCCAAAGTTGGTATCTTTTTAGCTCGGATCCGATCCTTTGCAAAAACGAAATAACTTTGGGGCTCCGCAAAGAATTCGTCTCCCAATTAATCAATTCCGCTCCGCGTTTTATTCTTTGCGTTCACATACCCTTCAACAAACTTGTTGAACTTCCTTGCGTAAGAAAAGACCCCAGTGTGAAAAAGCTGGCGGAATTTATTCGTGACAATTACAAACTTAAAAAGATCTTTCCAGACAACCGTTCCCTGTTCGTCAGGACATAAACCCGATTATCTTTATCAACAGGTTTCCTGATTTTCCATCTGCTTCAAACTATCGATCATGCATAAGCCGATTTTTCAAACTGGAGAGCAAGAATATCTTAGCTGCTCAATAGGCGTTATGGCTTTTAATGAAGAAGCCAATATCAGAAATATATTGAAATCTCTGCTGGAACAGCGCCTTGTCACATGCAGGATTTCCGAAATAATAGTGGTTGCAAGCGGCTGTACTGATGGGACCGTCCGAATCGCTGAGGCTATTTCCAGATCAAATCCATTCGTCAGATTGCTTATCCAGGAAACACGACAGGGAAAGGCCTCAGCTATTAATCTCTTTTTGTCGGAGGTACAGGGAGATATACTAATTATCGAAAGCGCTGACACAATCCCTGAACAGGATACGATAGAAAACCTGGTCCGTCCCTTCCATGACCCTAATGTGGGTATGACTGGAGCTCATCCGATTCCTATAAACCCCGATGACAATTTTATGGGATTTACTGTCCACCTCTTCTGGCGGCTGCATCATGAGTTGGCATTAAGGCATCCGAAGTTAGGAGAGCTAATAGCCCTTAGAAACACTGTTCGAGAGATCCCTGCAGATACAGCCGTTGACGAAGCCAGCATTGAATCCATTGTCACTAAATTAGGCTATCGCATCCATTATGCTGAAGATGCCATTGTGCGGAATAAAGGACCGGAGACGATCAGCGACTTCCTCAAACAAAGGCGTCGAATTATCGCAGGGCATAAACATCTTCAACTTTCCCGAGGCTATCGGGTATCCACTATGAAAATCGATAATCTAGCCCGCCTCTTCAGCCATATTTTCAAAAAAACGCCATTGAACCCAAAAACCCTTTGCTGGATCTGCGGCGCCATGTTGCTCGAGTTTTTTGGTAGAATGTTAGGGTATTATGACTTCCACATCAGAAAGAAAAATCCTGTCGTCTGGGATATTGCAAGATCGACAAAAAAGTTGATAAGTGATTGAGCTTATACCGAAGATACCCTTATACAGGATGTTTCGGCACTACGGTTGGCCGAAACTATACCCTCTGAATTTAACCGTCAGCTTGACCTATAGATGCAACTCTAGGTGCAAGACCTGTAATATCCATCAAAAAACAGCATCGGAATTCACCTTAGATGAGTTTGACAGGACTTTTCGATCCATTGGCCCCCGTCTCTACTGGATAACCATGAGTGGAGGCGAGCCGTTTCTGAGATCCGATATAGTAGATATCTGTAAAAGTGCATATGAGAATTGCCGGCCCAAAATCATCAACATTCCAACCAATGGGATTCTATCCGATCTAATTTGTGAAAGGGTAGATCAGATCGTGCGGAATTCACCTCATGCCTCGATTATTATCAACGTCTCCCTAGATGAAATAGGAAAAAGACATGATGAAATCCGAAATGTCGAAGGCAATTTTGTAAAGGCAATAAGAACCTTCCGAAATCTAAAACAATTACACTATCCGAATCTGACGATAGGAATTCATACCGTAATATCAAGGTATAATGTGGCAAATTTTCCCCATATCGCGCAGCAGTTGAGCAGCCTGCATCCGGACTCCTACATTACTGAAATCGCTGAAGAAAGAAATGAATTGGGAACTGTCGGCCTGGGTATCACACCAAGCATAGAGGACTATTCTTATGCAATCGACTTTCTTTCAAAAAAAATTAGAAATGATCAATTCACTGGAATCTCGAATATCACGCAGGCCTTTCGCCTCAAGTATTATCATCTGGTCAAAAAAACTCTAAGAGAGAAAAGGCAGATAATACCCTGTTATGCAGGCTTCATTTCAGGACAGATTGCCCCTGATGGTGACGTATGGGCCTGCTGTATCAAGGCACATAGTATGGGAAATCTTAGGAATGCGGATTATGATTTTGCAAGCATCTGGTTCTCCGACGAGGCGAACAGGATAAGAATGCCTATAAGAGCACAAAAATGTTTTTGTCCGCTGGCGAATGCAAGCTATACAAATATGCTTCTCTCTTACCGAACTATGGCTGCTGTTGTCAAAAATATCCTCTGGGGGGCATTGAGACGTTATTTTAAACACTCCACTGCCAATCGCTGAGTCTATCTTCAAAATGATGTGGTTATGATCTTTATTGATAAGATAAGAGACAAGCCAAGGGTGAAAAGAATAAATCTCAATTCACCGAAATTCAAATGTCTGGGTTCTCACCTGAAATTCATTCATCTGACCGACCTACACATATCCGATTTTGGTTCTCGAGAAAAAAATCTTGTATGCCAGGTAAATGAGGAGAAGCCCGATGCCATTTTGATCACAGGAGACATGGTGGTAAATTATCAAAATGATTTTTCAGCCTGCATCCAAACATTGCAAAGATTAAAGGCCTGTTACGGATTGTTCCTTGTGTTCGGTAACGCTGATCATACATTCTACCCTGTCCAACATTTTTATGACTTTGTAAGCGCCCTTCAGGCTATCAATGTCTATATTTTGAATAATGAAAACGTTAAACTGAAAATCAATAATAAGAGCCTCTACATTGTGGGTGTGGATGACCCCTTTTTCCAATTTGACAATTTTGATAAGGCGATGAGAGGAGTTCCTTTTGAGAAACCGATTATACTGTTGGCCCACTCACCGGACATCCTCTTCCCCAGAACTGATGCCCTCGTGATCAACCTGTTGGATTCAGTCTTTGAGAAACCCTATCATAAGCAATGGGGCTGGGCAGACAGCACCTATTTTTCTCCCGAAGACGGAGATGTCTTTTTTCAAAATGATGGAATCCACACATTTCGTATCCAGAGTCGCCAGGACGGCGTTTTTTTAGATACCATACTTTTGAGCCCTTATGATGAAATTGATGAGATGCTTAAGACAGGCAAATTCAGCCAGATTGACTGCCTTCTCAGAACCCAAGAAATGCTGGGAAAATATAAGGATTTGGTTGCCATTCCCGCGTCATCCGTCGATATTAACCGCCTGAGGGGGAAATGGAAAAAACAAAGAGATCCGTCTACCCTATTCAATGTTCGTCTAGATGATTTGCCACCGACCAGGAAATGGCAATTTCAACCATTGACGAAGCCTCAGAACTATTTTGAAGCAGATTTTTTCGCAAGAAAACAAACGAAATATCACGTGTGGGCTCGCATGAAGGCCTGTACCGGAAACCCAAAAAATGATTCCATCTTTATACAATTCAGCGACTCAATAGATACTAACGGCCAGAAAAGATTTCGTTTTGGTATTCCGGCGTGTTCAAAGCATAGAATAAACGACGTCGATTTGATTTTAACCGGTCATACACACGGTGGTCAAATCAGAATCCCATTTTATGGACCTTTTGACACAATGACATCGATAGGCAAGGATTTTGATGCAGGACTGT
>Ga0307425_1000162_pt1 | contig 40005 bp, 68 predicted proteins | sample SalMarWE160330MG_FD_202152 | JGI IMG/M metagenome (GOLD analysis project Ga0307425, IMG submission 202152) | Salt marsh sediment microbial communities from the Plum Island Ecosystem LTER, Massachusetts, United States - WE1603-30 | ecosystem: Environmental > Aquatic > Marine > Intertidal zone >... | reverse complement strand
GGTGGTCCCATCGAAGGCGACACGGCTCAGCCCATTCCGATTATGGCGCACGGTGGCGAGTTCGTCATGAATGCAGAGGCCACGAAACAGAACCGGGCGCTCCTTGAGGCCCTCAATGCCCAGGGGAACAGAGGGTACAGCGACGCGTCTACCAATATATTCAACTTCGGCAGCGAGTTTTCACGCAGGCTTGTGCGCGAGCAGTTAATCCCGGAACTTGCCTATGCCAAGAAATCCGGTTTTGGAATAATAGGGGCTTGGTAAATGACTATTAGAATCATGGCGGATGACAGCGGCGCCCCTGATGCGAGCACTTATTTTGATGTGCCTCATTTCACTGTTGGAGAATCCTACGACTGGCAACGGAACCAGGGGATAGTGGAATCTGCAAGCGGGCGCCTTTCCGTGGTTGACTTTGGCGACATCACCTTGCACCTTGCCGGGAACATCGAGAACATAGACCACTTGACAGCTATGAAATTAAAGGACTGGTTCGTACATGAGATCCGGTTTGCGATGGGTAGATTCTGGATTCGCTTCCCTAATACGAGACCTTCAGAATCATTCAATCCGACCGTTTACGTCATATATGCAGGGGCCACTGTAGCGAGTGTCGCAGTCAAATGCGGATCTACCTACACGGCGGGAGAGAGAATCCCAGCGGACTATGAATACCTCGGGCCGTTCAAGACAACAGAACACGGCATCAAACTATCATCCGACGGGGCCAAGGGTGGCTACTGGAATCTTTCCATCAAAGCTATGGTGGAGGAGGTTGTTAATAAATGAGAACCCCTCCTATTCCGGATAAACCAACCTCCACGATTATCCCTCACGTAGAGATCGGCTTTCCTAAAGCCAAGTTCTGCGATACAGGAAAGCGGGTTGTGGAGTTGGACCCGATCTATCTTCGGGCCGGGGCGGCCTCATACCAGACCAGAATAACCCTTGAGAATACGACTGAACACGGGGCTAGGATCTCTGATTTATGGGACACGGCGCACCCTTGCATAGATGCGCCCGTTCGGATTTTCCTTGAAATAGACGGCGTTCCATTTGAATTGTTTACCGGAGTGATAGGCCAGGTGGTGGACCTGGGACCGGAGCGGGTGTCGTTCGAGTGTACCTCTATCGCGTCCGCCTATGACAAGCCCATTGGAACGGTGATAGACAAAGACAGTTACCCGAACGTCCCCGATGGGAACATCGGTAAAATAATCCCGTGGGTATGGGGCTCAGTGGACCGGTTCAGGCCAGTGCTTGTCGACGACGACATGATTACCCAACTCACGGCATCCCTGATTCATTCAGACACTATAATATATGTTGAGTCTACGGCAGACTTTACGGACACTGGATCGATTCAGATAAACGACGAGGAAATCTATTACGACTACAAAACTGACATCTCCTTTGGAGATGTAACGCACCCTGTTACAAGAGGATACAATGGAACGGCTGCGGGTTCTCATGTGGTGGGAAACCAGGTCATAGAGTACGGGCCTCTCCAATTCCTGGTGGCGAATCATGACGTAGCTAGCATAGACGAGGTGTACTACATCGGGGATCAGGACGTTCTCGTGGCAGCGGACCCGGCTGACTACGCTGTGACGCTTACCAAACCTGCCAGGATCGACTTCACCAAGGCGCCCACCTTTGACGAGCCACAGCCATCCCACAAACTCAAGCTCGTTGACATGGACACGGACGACTCCTCCTCGGGCGCCCTGGAGCCCGAGAATGCCGCAGGAGCCAACGCGAGTTGGGAGCCTACAAACTATGCAGAGATCCCGATAGACGCAGGAGGAACTAACGATTTGCGCCTCAAGAGGGTGGATGACGTCCCCCCCCCAGTAGGAAAGCCTGTCCGGGCCTGGGTTGTCATAGAGAATTGGAAGACCACGGACTCTCAATACAAGGTTTATTACGACGGGAACTACCTGGGCGACCTGACTGACTCGGATGACACGCCGGACGATCTAAAGGACGACGGATCGATTATCAGCATGGGTGCAGGGTTCGAGGATGAGCATATCCACGAGCTCCCGGAGGGCGACCACTACCACCTCGTGGATGGATCCGGGACGTATGATTTTACGCCGTCTATCGATTCGGGCGCCGATGGCGATGCCGAGATGGGGACGCACTACGAAGCATACGATGGATCTTGGGACACTTACGGGACCTTCGACATTCAGGGAACAGGGAGCCCCGCAAGAACAAATATTTCATTCCACAACTGCTACGTGCCGGAAGGGATCAACCTTTCGAAAACCGTTGACAAGTTCCGGCTCAGGGTAAAAATAGGGCGCCCTTCGTGGACGAGCCCGCAAGGAAATTTTGATCTCATCTGGTTCATCAGGGACTACACTAGCACGACGCCAGCGTGGAACAGTTATTATGTGATGTTCAACAAGAATTATGCTGCATTGCCAAACATCACGATAGGGGAAGATCCGTTGACGGTAGACACGGGCTGGGTATCTGTAGCTACGGCTTTTCCAAGTGTAGATAGGATCGTTTCGGGAGATATCATCAACGCTTATTTTATACTTCTACCGCACTCGATAACACCGAACGGAGAATTCTATCTATACAACCTAACGCAGAATTTCCAACTACAAAAACCGGACAATCCGGAAGACAACATCGCCTTTACCTACGAGCCGGTGGGCCAATTATATAACGCATCCGGAGTGCCCATCAGCGGATCGGAGGAAGCATATGACCTTGACTGGCTGACATACTATCCGGACACATCATCCGTCCCGTGGACGCTGAATTGTTACGCGGATTGGACGGCTATCTCCGAGCTCAACAGCAGAATTCTTGGAATAATGCCGATTGCATCAGTAAAAGACCTATCGACTCCGGCGACTAATGTTTACCAACTAAGAATAAACTCCGCAGCGCACGGCGCGCTTACTCTTAATTTTGATGCGCCTACGCTGAGTTTCTATGACATGCCATCAACGTCTTATGATGGCACTTACGTTGACCTCTCATCTTTGACGGTGTACGGATACGACCTCGTAACAACCGGGACCTATATTAAAAAGCAGAGCACGACTATCAACCATGCCGCGGATGTGATTGAACTCGGTGCGTGGGTGTACTATGACGGATCAACGCAGAGCCAGACGTCCATTGAGGACGTGGGCGACACGGACCAGCAGCAGGGGAATTGGAGCCACAATAACTGGTACGACATCACGTCTTTACTCACGGATATAAACGACTGGCAGGAGTACGTGGGCAAGCAGATTAAGGTGGAGGACAATGACACGGACGATACCATGACTTGCAAGGTGCTGCGGGCTTACGTTGCGGTGGAGTTTATCCCTGTACAAAAGAAAATTGCGCGTGACATTGTTTGCGACGTTACAGGCCGCTCAGGCGGGTTCGACGATATCATTACGGACATCGTGGAGGAATCCGACCTCCTGGGTATGCCGTCCGGAAGCGTGAGTGTACCGGCCCTGACCGTATCGGGCGCCGGAGTGGTGCTTGAACATATTTCTGGGTTTGAACTGTTGAATAATATAATGACGCAGGCCCGGTGTCATGGGTGGTTTGACTGGGCTTCCGTCTTTAATATTCGGTACAGGCCAGCTCGTGGAGACGTTCCGGGGGGTGATTTTTACATGAACCGCGGAAATCTTGCAGCTCCACCCAGCGTACAGAGTTTCTCGAACACGGATCTTGTCAACCAAGCCGTTGTAAAGTATGCGTTCGACTTTGTTACAACCGACTATGGCGGATCCGTCACCAGGGATGACGCATCAAGCCAAACGAAGTACGGGAAGACTGTCAACGCAGAGATTCAACTTGATTTCATCAGAGACAAGACGGATGCGGAAACGGTAGGGGACCACATGCTATCCTATAAAGCGGAGGTTCTCGACCAGGCACACCTCAGGGCGACGAAGCACGCATTGAACCTTGAACCTGGCGACGTGGGCGCTTATTTCTGGGATGAGTATTTCCGGGCTGACAAAATCGAGGTCCGGGAGGTGTCTATATCAGGAATACTCGCGGGGCAAATAATGGTTGATATAAAGGGGATACGACTCGATGACAGGTAGATACCTATTAAGGCGTGATGTTGATTTGCCAAGGCGGAACATGCGGACTCATGAGCAGGTGGGTACTATTGCGTGCGCGATAGACGTAAAGGACTACGCCACGGTTGAGGATGCGCAGATCGCCGGCCTTGAAATATGGGCGAGGTGCGTCGCCGATGATGTGAACGCAGGGATAATAACGATCAAAGACACGGACACGGGAAGGACGATACACACTTTGGAGGATGGATCATGGTAAGAGGGCGACCAAGAAAAGTAAGGGATGTCGAAAAACGAGATGAGCCAGAGAAAACCCAGAAAAAACAACGTGGCAAGGAACCACCTTTCTGGTGGATTCCGACAGAAGCGAGACCGTAGGCGTTTTATTGTGGGGGAAAGAAAGATGGAGTGGTTCGAGGATAACAATCTGCATATCCACGGCGGAATCCCGCCCGATTTTTTTGAGCGATTCATATCACCGGGCCTTGCCGAATGGCCGAACAGTCGGCAGGCGATGGACGTTTTCATGATCCGTTCCGCGACGTGGGACCAGTACATTTCTCAGAAGCCGTCGGCGGTGATAGAGAACATCGCTCGTGTACTGAACGCGGCAGGGATCAAGGTTGCGCTCGATGACGTGTCGGCGACCATGATTCAATGTTGCTATGCTAACCCGGACTATTCCTCGGCCATTGCCAGGATCCAGTCTATGCTCGACTACGGGTTCGATGTTCGGTATTTGTCGCTCCAAAGCATCCTATCGAAACACTTCGATCCGCTGAATTGTGTGACGGAGCTTGAGGATTACACGATGGCGATGAGGATCGAGGACGCGGCGGGATACGCGGCCCAGGTTCTCGACGAGTTCCCGTCAATGCAGTTCGGGATCATCGACGCGGTGCCCACTCACAACGATGACTATGAGTCGGCCTACTCCGGGCTCGTGACGGCGCTCGACACGATTGACAAGACGCTCGATTTCATCATTTTGGACTGCCCTTTCTCAAAGGCGATCGATGAAATCAACGGTAACTCATGGGCGAAGATAAAGGCCGTGCGGGACTACGTGCGCGGGCTCGATGCATCCTTCGGGCTCATCTGCACGGACAGCGCGGGCATGACATCAGCGGCAGACTTCCGGGCCGTGACGCTGCAGGGGCTTTCCGCGTACCTGGCCGCCGGCGGGGACGCAGATATCTATCTCTTTTCGTCCTGGTACACTTATCCCGTGTACTCGATCCCCGATATCGTGACGGCTCCGACCGATCCCACCATGCTTTCAGTCTTTCTTGAGGTTTGCGGACTTCTTTGATAGGGGGATACAATGGGCTTGTGGAAGAACGGAAACGAAGTTCCAGCAGATGAAGCGGAAACGAAGGAAATAGCCATGCTTCGTCGCATCTATGGAAACCGGGTATCCACGAAGCTGTTCTGGACCGTGATTCCACTGCTCGTTGGTTTTCAGGTTCACGGGGCCATAAGTTATGTGAACAACCTGAAGGAGATTCACCGCGTCGAAACAGATCTCAACAAGGGAATGGAGGAGGTACATGCGCGCATTGTAGAGATAACGGGAATATTATCGGACCAAAAAGCAATACAATCCGAACAGAAAGAGCTACTCGCTAAGCTTATCGAAGTTCAGAGCAAGCGGGAGTCTAAAGAGGAAAAATGATATGGCAAATGGCGAAGACCACGACAAGGTAGTAGAGATGGCAAAGGATATCGCGCATATCAAAGACAGTGTAGACCGTCTTGAGAATGGGCTCGTTCGTCATTTCGAGAACTGCCGTACTCGCCATTCATCGATAGACAGGAAATTGGCCGTGCATGGAGAGAAGATTACCGAAATAGATTCAAAGATCAAAACATGGATCAAGATTGTTTTAATATTCGGCTCCTCTATTGTTCTAGGAGGTGCCGCGTCAATGTTGTTTCGATAGGAGGTAGCCATGACATTCGGACTTGGTGGAGCTGACCCGGACCCGCCCGTGGGAGGAAAGAAGTTTCAAATCACTGTTACGGACGGCGTGGAACCATACATTTTCAAGTATCAGATCAACGATGGCTTGACCATGCGCGTAGAACAATCGGACCCCACCCTTGAGATCCAGCTCGACAGGGGCGACAAGGATGAACTTCTAACGATTTCGGTCAAGGATTCTGCGGGAGGGGTTGACGGCTGGTCGGATTACATAACTTGATTTGATTTGAAAGCATCCTTGCAACGTGTTCACGGGTTTCCCACTCCATACCCTCGTCCCCCACGATGTCGGCATATAATCCTACAAGTTTTGTATCCTTTATTCCAGTCATTTTTATCTCGGCAATGAGGTATCTAATCATATTGTTCCATGCTTCCCTTAGAACGGGCCTATTTTCGCTCAGGGCGTGTTTCAGGGCCGGGCATAGGGAAACGTACGCATCTGGAAGATCGGTTAAACTGGCGTAATCCTGGGGCTCCACGTAGGCGCAGGAGCAGGGTTGGATGATTATCGACCCGAGAAAGCCTAAGATGAATCCTAAAGCTGTCGTTCCCCACCATATACCGCTGCGTTGCATATCCGAATAACCCCCATTAATATATAAATTGTCATATATATAGTACCCGCCGAGACCACTTCGGGGGCAGGAAATCTTTTTTCTTTTTTGTCGATTTTATGGTAGAATATTTTCTATCATGACGATATAATAGAGGGCATGAGAACAAAACTCAAAAATGAAAACCGAGAAATAAAGGAGGACACGATGGCAACCATGACGAGAAAAAACGTGCTTACGAAAGAATGGAAAAACGGGTACTACGCTTGCAAGAATTGCGGAGGCCTCATTGAAGAGGATTCCGAATGGCTTGGCGAGGATGAAGACGGGATCGGTACTACACGGCTCATTCATCGCTGTGAGGACTGCGGGCATTGGAGTGACGAGATTCAAAAGGGAGGCTAAAGCCGAAACGCCAACACGAAACGAAACCCGAGACAAAGGAGGCAACGATGACCAGCCGGAAACAATACCTCATCACTAAGATCGCCCTGGACCGGTGTGTTCTGGGCGGCCTCTCGGCGCAGGAGGCAAAAAAATCAGTCCGATGTTATCATCACAAGAGTCTGGCCGAATTGCAGCAGATTCTACTCGAAGAGGATGCGAGACGAGAGGTTGAGAAAACAATAGAAGTCGGAAACAGGATGATGCGAATAGACAACTCCTAAAGCCGAAACGCGCCTCGGCGCGTCGTGCCAGGGCGGTACCCTGGGCCTGATGAGGCAGCCAAAACATGGAGGGACGATCGATGACGACATGGAAGAATAAGCTAACGATGGAAGAACGAGAGCATTTGAAAACTATCAATGCTACCACACTAAGCGCCCTGAAGAGGACCCTGGAGGATCATGCCAAGTGGCGCATCGAACACCCAAACAGCAATGAACCATGCTGGACATGCAGAGAGATCGGGAGGAAATTAGAGCAAGAGTTAAGGATTTCTTAAAGGTTCAATATATGAAAACCCACTACACCCCAGCACAACTCGCCATCCTCGCCCGCGTCCACGTGAGCGCCGTCTACGCTGCCATCTCCCAGGGCCGGCTTCAACGGGACGACGATTTTCACCCGGTGCTCGTCAAGAAATCCGAGGGCGATCGGTGGGCGAAGATGAAGGTTCGGCAAAGGAGGAGGTAAAAATGGCGATCAATCGTGAAGAAATAATAGAATCCCTGCATTTGCTAAACACAGCAGGAAATGCAGAAGTCGGCCACGAGGACGCAGACGAGATTCTCTGCAATGTTCTTATAGAGCTTGGGTATTCAGATATTGTAAGGGCATATGAAGAAGTCGAGAAATGGTATTCTTGATTAGGTTCGACAGAGAGGAGGTAAAAATGGAGCTTTACACAACACGGCTTATTGGCGGCTTCTGCAATGATGCATTTTACATCACCGCCACGGTATCATTAGAATTGCCGTTTATTCCAGAAGTTGGGAAATACATCTCTTTAGACGGGAAGTATTTATACATTATAGGAGAAACAGATTATGACCCGCCGGCGATCGTCTATAATTATGACGAAAGATTATGGGAAGCAACGGTAACGGACCTTGATAATTGCGACTTTTGTATATGGGAAAAGAAGGAAATAAGACAATGGTTCCTTGATACCGGATGGATAATAACCGATGAAGGAGACTATTGATTCTCTCAAGGTAGAAAATTTTATTTCTTGATTTACTTCTCGGCACGGAACGCCGATAATAAGAGCAGTTGGAGCAAACAATGTCACTATCAAAGCATGAAACCGAAGAAGCGTTCCCGGCTGTATCCCACATCATCTGCAGCTCCAACTGCCCCAGTCGGGAGCGCTTTTTTATCTATCTGGCCGAGAGATCCCGGAAGAGCATCGCGAGAGCCGAGGAGATCAACGCTCGACTGTTCGCCCGGGAGATCAAGCCGAACGGAGGGACCAGTGGACAAGGAAAGATATAAGATCGTCATGAGGGCTTTGTTTTCGGCCAACAAATTAGCCGGAGAATGCAAGAATTCTATTTCCGCTTTACGGTGGTATAGCTATGCCGAGGGGATGGCCTATGCCCTTTACGTCCTCGGCGAGACGAAGGACATGAGCAAGCTGCTTGATATGCAGGATGAAATCAACGACAAGATTCGCGAGGTGCAGAATGCGATATAGCCCGCGATTCGGCTCCTGCCCAGCCTGCGGCAAGCCGCTCGACTGCGACGAAAAGTTCCGCTGCTCGTGCGACGATGAGGCCATGGATTGGTGGTACGATCATTCCGAATTCTTCCGGTACTGGGAAACTCATCATCGAGAAGTTGAAGATTCGGTGATGGGTGTCATGGAACGTTTTTCTAATTGTTAAGGAGAAAATCAATGCTCAAGGGTATGAAACGCGGTAAATACCGACCTCCCCGAATCGTCCTATATGGGCGGCAGGGAATCGGTAAATCCACAGTAGGAGCGGATTCGCCCTCTCCTGGTTTTGTCGCGACAGAGGACGGGGTTGATAACCTCCCTGTTTGGGCATTCGACAAAGCGAAGAGTTGGGAAGAATTCATTTCGAACGTAAAAGAAATGGCAACGGATGAACACGAGTTTAAAACCGTAGTCATTGACACGTTGAATGGTGCAGTCGATCTCGCTGCTCAGCACGTTTGTACAACGATGTACGGTGGACAATGGACAGCGAAAAAAGGAGATGGTGGATTCCTCGGATGGGGGCAGGGATGGAAAGCCACAGCGGAGCGGATGCGCGAGTTGCTTATCCTGCTCGACGATTGCCGGGCAAGGGGCATGACTATTTTATTGCTTGCTCATACTGGTCTACAAAACGTCCAACATCCAATAGATGGAACTTATCAGAAGTTTGCTCCCGATGTTGATAAAACCGTGTGGGGAAAAGTATTCGCTTGGTCAGATATAGTTTTACGGGCTGACTACGAGTATTCTATCATCAAGGAAAGGGGAGATTTGAAGGGACGGGCAATGGGAACCTCTACCCGCCGGCTCTACTGCCGAGGAAGCGCCGCAGAGGACGCTAAATGCCGCGTAGGCTACGAGCTCCCCGAAGAGATGGACTTGTCCTGGGAAGCCCTTGAGGGTGCCCTGGGCAAAGGCTCTGCAACCCTGGAAGAAGTACAGGAACTTTGGCACCTGCTTGACGAACCCACCCAGAACAAGACAATGGCGTGGCTCGGCGTCCAGAAGATCGAGGACGCGCCGTTGACGAAAATGAGGCAAGTTTTGAACCGCCTGCGCCAGATCCAGGTGGAGAACCAGAAACCCGAAACCGAAGAGGTGAAATCATGAGTGACACAATACATCCAGTAGGAACCTACGAAGCAACCATCCTGTCTCATTATGTAGACGAGGGACAGAATACACCAACGCCATATCTGGCCGTGAAATTCCAGACGACGCAAGGACATGTGACTGGGTTTTTCTATCTTTCCGACCGTGCCATCGAGCACTCGATGAAAAAGATCATCGCGATGGGATACACCGGAGCCTCGATGTCCGACCTCAATGGTGACAACATGGTTGGGAACAAGTGCGTCATCAAGGTGAGCCAGGAGGAATACCAGGGGACGATGCGCGCCAAGGTCGGATGGGTCTATCCCGAGGGATGGGAGCCCGGCGGGAATGACGACGTGGCGAAGGCACTGACCAAGTTCGACGGGTTGCTCCACAAAATTCAGAATGAGCAAAAGAAAGAGAAAACCCAAGGAACATTGAAACCCATTAACGAACTCGGTGAAGAACCCCCGTTCTAAATTCAACGGGCCGCGCCCTGTGCAACCAGGGCCGGCCATCAGGAGATATCATGGCAATCAAATATTTGACATCATCGAGCCTTTCGACATTTCGAGACTGCCCGCGAAGGTACTACTATGCCTTCGAGCTTCAACGGGCGCCTGTCTCAGTATCGGATGCCATTTCCTTCGGTAGCCTCTTTCACAAGGCAATGGAGGCATGGTGGCAGAACGGGATGGAAGCATCGGTAGAGCTTCTTAAAAAGATGGCGACAGAAAATGAAATCAAGCCGGAGGACGCGGCAAAGATATCGGCCATCTTGAAATTCTATGATGCACCGAAGGACAAATACAATATTCTTGGGATCGAAACGACCTTCGAAACGAAGATCCGGAACCCAAAGGGCGGGCAGAGCTTCTACGGGTATCGACTCCAAGGAAAAGCCGACGTTCTCCTGCAGCACAAGGACACCGGAGAAATTTGGATATGCGACCACAAGACGACCACGAAGGAAATCTTCGGGTTCGGAACCTACTGGCAGATTTTACAGATTGATGGGCAGATGAACAACTATTGCCTTTCATATGGAGCCCGCGGGTTCATCTATGATGTTGTGAGAAGACCCACTATCAAGATGTGTGGTAAAGACGAGAAGGAAGCCAAGGAGCGAGGGATCACAACAGAGGACGCCTATCAGAACCGCATCGAATCAGACATCCTGGAAGAGCCGTCAAAATACTACCAGTGGAGAGAGTACACGAAGACCGATGACGACATGAACGAGGCCCGGCTTGATCTTTGGCAACAAGTAGAGATGTTCCACTCGTGCAATAAGGACGGACGGTTCCCGCGTAACTGCAACTCATGCGTGAGTTTTTACGGGAACTGCCCATATATTCCGGTTTGCATCGGACAGGCGAGCATTGACGATGACGCGCTTTACAGAACGAAGGAAGCGCAGCACGAGGAAATATAACTTCCCAGAGATGGCGGGAGCCCCGGACAGCCGGGGCGTTGAAAACTAACCGAAAGGAGAAGATATGAGTTCAGATGATGATTTCAAAGGCATCCACCATTCCATGCAACGGTCTATGCTGAAATTGGTGGTTATCACAATTCTTGGAAATATTGTCTTTTGGGGTGGGTTGATTTATCTGGTTTTCTGGTGCCTTCGACACTTTGGGGTGATTTGAAAACAAGCTCTCTTTGACATAGATTTCCCTCCCCCGGCGGCTCGGGCAAGAAAGCATGAAGCACGAGGACCGATAGGTTTTTTAAGAAACGCTGGGTGTGTCGCCCGGCACTCCCGGGCCGCTGGGCGGGGGATTTTAGGAGGCATGATGGACAAGAAAGTTATCGAGAAAATCGTGAGCAAGTGGATGACTACAAAATATTTCACTCTCATGGACCATGGATTCACAAAAAAAGAGGCGTTCGAAAATCTTGTATTGAATGCCATCGCCAAGGACCGAGAGGAGCGCGGCGACGTGGTGGAGCGGCTCAAACGGCTGGCAGTAAAAACAAAAAACGGAATGCTCAAATGGCAGGAAAACGAAGGAGAGTTCCCTATTTCTTGCTATCTTATTGCTGACGGCATAGGAAGTACCGGATGGAGGAGCAGTCTTTGGGCTGCAATTCTATCGGCCCTCGAAGCAGCGGAGAAGGAGGGATCATGAATAAGAAACACTGTGTTGGCTGTTACTGCGATCCTTACAACTACGGGCTGGGTGGATCAAACGAATGTTGGAGTCTTAAAAGTGCAAAACTTGTCAAGAAAAAAGAAGTGTCCATAGATCAGCGCCCACCCTGGAATCAGAAGGCCAGGACATTCCCGGACTGTTATCATAAGCAAAGATATGTTTACGTTGACCCAGAAAGGACGTGTTAAACGAAGGAGGCATCATGAAGGACCTGAAACCGAGTTACCGGCCCGATGAGGTCGAGCCCTGCACGCCGAAGTTATCCCCTATCTGGTGGTCGCTGGTGGCGCTGACGTTGTGGTTCATTATCATAGCGGCTTGGTGTGGAGCGGTGAAATAATCCATTTTCTCCTTTACTTTTTCGTCCCGGCGGTCGATGATAAGAGTATGGACACGAAGAATCCAATGAGACGTTAAAACCACCTGGGCGGTTCCCGGTCCTTCCCAGTCTTCGTTGTCCCAAAACCGGGGCCGCTCAGGGTGGTATTTTACGAGGTTGAACATGGCAGACGAACCCCCCAAAGCTCCCCTGAAGGCTATACGTGCATTTTGTTTGATGTGTCTCGGCGGGTCAGCTCAGGACCAGGTTTAATAAAATAGAAAGGAGGATTTTATGATCAAGGCAACGATGGGTCTTCTCGGCAGGAAAGTAAGGGACAAGGTAACCCGGCAAGAAGGGATCGTCACGTCGGTTTCATTTGACCTATACGGATGTCTCATGGCTCTTGTGACGCCTGTTATTGGACCAAATAAGGAGCTCCAAAATTCCAGATGGTTCGATATCAATCGCCTTAGCGTCTTGGCTGGAAAAAGGGTGATGGAGCCTCCCAAGTTTGAGGCAATGGATCCGCCTGGGCCTGCCGAGAAACCCGACATTCATCAGCGTCAAATTTGAAACCCTAAAGGTTAAGTCGGACCTGGGCATGTCCTCATGGCGAAACTGCCCAATTATTTGACAATGCGGGCTTTGTGGCGGCAGGATTTGCCATCCGGCGAGCCTTGGAACAGTGCACTTCCACGTGAGAAAGAATGCGGCAAGTAAGTTCCTTGATGGTAAGCAGATGAGCGAGAGCTATGATCCTGTGTAGAGTAAGGGAATACTGCGAAGATACGCCATAGCCGTCACAAAGCCCCTCTTTTTGCTGCGGAGGAGTGGCGGTTTGTCCAATAAAGATATTCGAATATCTGTTACACTACTCGATCATTTCAAAACAAAGAAATTGATTCGCCAACTTGGATATGAAGCCTTCTACTATCTTATCAAATTCTGGATATGGGTTGCCATGAACCACCCATCGGGAAATCTCAAAAGATACTCACCTGAAGATCTAGAACTCGCTATCGACTGGCCGGAAGACAGAAAAGGACTCTTTATTTCATCGCTAATAGGGAACGGTTTTCTAGATGAAAAAAATGGTATTTTTGTACATGATTGGGGTTCACATAACCCCTATGCTTCGAGAGCTGAACTTAGATCAGAGATAGCAAGGAAAGGCGCAATTGCTTCTAATATAAAGAAATATGGAAAAGAAGGAAGTAATATAGATGCTGTAAAGAAGAAAGAGCGCCGCTCTAAAAGCAAAAGAGCGTCGCTGATTGGAGAAAAGAGCGACGCTGATTTGGGAAATGAGCAGGAGGAGGAGGAGGAGATGGAGGGGGAGGGGGAGAAGAGAAGGAGGGGAGAAGGAGTGGAGAAGAAGAGAGCAAATTCAAATCATCAACAAGAAATCATACTTTGCGTGGAATCCTGGAACAAGGTTTCCGGACAATCCCTCAAGTGGCAAACCTACGCAGATACGATCCGATCAAGGATGAACGCAGACCCTGAATTCCTTGAGAAGTTCAAGCGGGCTCTAGATCTCGTCCCTTTTGTTGACGACTCGAAATGGAGCAATCGGAAGAGCCTGACATGGCTTCTGCGGCCAGGGAAGGGTGAGCCTCCAACGATAGACCGGGTTCTCGATGGGCAATACGAGCCGCCGGCAAAGAAGGACGCCCACCAGCAAAAGGAAGAAGAGCGAAAGCTGATAAACCAAAAGGTCTTGGAACAACGAGCCCGAGAGCGGGCGGAGAAGGAAAGGAAGGAATGATGGACGTTAAGAAATTTGTGAGAGAATATTTTAATTATTCTTGGTGGATAGATGAGCACGTTACACTAACAGCGGGTATGTTAGAAACGATGATAAGGATAGCTATAAAGCAGGACCGAAAAGAGCACGGGTTCACCTGTGACTCATGCGGCAGAGAATGCAATATGAAAAATGGTAAACTTTACTGTGATAAGTGTTTGTTAAAAACTGTTATTGAATTCGGAATCGACGCGGCAGAGAAGGAGGAGTCATGAACGAAGCCCAATTCATAAGCGCGCTATCAGAACTCGAAGAGGGCCGCGGGACGTACAGCCAGCGCCAGAAGAACCGCCTTCTCCGTGACGTGTACGACGCGATACACCCAACAAAGGAGGAGATGGACAGGGCCTTATCAAGTATCCTGAACGCCGGCACAAGGTGGCTGCCTACACAATCCGATATCAGAGATGCCTTGATATCCATCCGCAAGGGGAGTCATAAGCCAGGCGATCCCGTGAAGCCCTACACGCCCTGCGCCCGATGCTGCAAGGAAACGCCTGGGTTCGTGTTCCTCAGACGGGACCACGCAAGCGGAGCGGCCCTTGCTTACGGGTGCGGATGCTCTAATACACCGCCGGGACTTCCGATCCTTGCTGACGTAGTAAAGAGCGGTGCATATACCCTGGCGCACTTCGAGAACGCCCAGGGTAAGCGTTGCCATGAGGACTTCGAAACGTGGATCGACAGGCGGCACATGGAATCGTTTGAGGCACGGGAGCGGATCAAGGCGAAAGGATTCAAGATCGAAAAGGGCAACTTTGAGAAGTGTTTCAAGCGCATGGATTCGATTGCCCCTAACATGCTCGAAACCGTCGAGGAAGGAGCGCCGTTTTGATGGGCAAGCGCCTACCATACACCCCAAGATCAATCATCAAGCACGCCATACGGAAAATATGGCTGCGATCCAGAGAACGACAGGCGGCCCTGAAGAGGGATGATTATACATGCCAGAGATGCGGAAGAAAGCAAAGCAGAGCCAAGGGCAAGGAAGTAATGGTTCATGTCCATCACACGGAAGGCACGCAGTATTGGGACAAGGCGGTTGATTCGATCTATGAGTGCATTCTGCCTTCTCCGGATAAGTTGGTTACGCTGTGCAAGGGATGTCACGAAAAGGTACATGGAAGGGAGATATGATGAGAGACAAGGCGACAGCGAAGAAAACGTTTGTTGGATATGCATTCGATAATGAACCGATAGATACAATCGCTAATATAATTAAAAGCAGTATCCATTTCTCATACCCGTCGTTTATGAAGTCCATAAGAATGAAACGAACAAAACACGTTTGCGTAACGATCACAATAGAAGTGGAGGAGACAGGATGGCCACAACACCGACCCAGGAATATGCCACGCTTCCCATCGCCAGAATAACGGACTGGCTACAGCCCGACCTGATGACAACGACTACCCTGACCGGGCACAGCCGCGGCAAGATGCACAACGCGGACTGGTGCCGCGCTATGGCCGACAGTTTGAACCAGGCCGCAGGCAGGAGGTGTTTCGTCGATAAGCGCGCCGACGGTTGGGTGTGCGTGTCCGAGGTCATAGACTCCGAGGACTCGATGCACATCGCCATGATGGCGGCTCAGACCGGCAAGGGGAAGAACCGGGTGCCGTGGGCCAACCGGCACCGGAAGGACAACTGCGATGAGTCGGTCGTCCCACCTACGAAAGCGGGCGACGAGATCGAGCTGGAAGAGATCAAGGGCGCGCTGATGCTGGATGAGGAGTCATGAAGCCGTACTACGACCACAACGGAATAACGATATATCATGGTGACTGCTTAGACGTCATTTCGGGATTGGATAAAGTAGATGCTGTAATAACAAGTCCTCCATATAACACCCTTAATCCTAAAGCTAAACCATCAGGAATACATGCAGAAAGAAAATCAGGTGTGAATAAATGGATGGAAAAGCAGGGTAATTATTATGATAACAGAAAAGAATCAGAATATCAGGGGTGGCAAAGAAAATGTTTAGAGGAATTTTTAAAAAAATCGTCGTGCGTTTGGATAAATCATAAAACGAGATATAGAGATGGATATGCAATACACCCGGTAGAAATATATGGTTTTTTTAATTTATATGCTGATGTTGTATGGAATCGTAGAGGATCAATGGCTTTGAATTGCAGAAGATTTTCGCCTTCTCACGAATACTGGTTATGTTATGGTAGACCAGAAAAATGGAATGATAAAGTAAATAAATTGATGAGCGTTTGGGATATTACACCATCTATGGACAAGAACGATCATCCATGCACATTTCCTTTAAAATTAGTAATTCCTATTATAGAGGCATGTGTATTTGATAGAGGGTGCCTCGACCCCTTCATGGGCAGCGGCACCACGCTCAGAGCCGCGAAGGACCTGGGCCGCAAGGCCATCGGGATCGAGATAGAAGAAAAGTATTGTGAAATAGCCGCGAAACGGTTAGTCCAGGAAGTGTTATTTTCAACCCCGATAGAGGACGAAAAGGAGAAATCATGAAGTACCTTACCATTCTCGCCGTTCTTTTTCTCGCCGCCGGAGCGTGGGCCGTTGATATCCAGGCAACCCGCGGCATTGATCCCCCCGTCCCTCCGGGCAGTGGCAGCGGGGCTGTGAACAACCCAACCGTGGCCGAGTACGCGCAGGCTCAATATGACTTCGGTTTTGCGTGGTACGAGGAATACGCCATCGACTCCGAATTGTTCCAGATCGAGAATTCAATCGTCCCCACGCCTGCCGAGGCTGCTCTTGACGCCGCGAACCTGGACCTCGGGGCGATGGTCGCCGACGCCTTCTCCTACCCGGACCCTACGCTCTACCTTGCGTTCTACCTCGAAATATCTGCCATCCTCCACAAGGTCGCCCTCGATGAAGCGTTCCCCTACGACGCGAGCGAATTTGATCTTTTCATGCGGATGGAAAACGACCTGCTCGTGTTCGGGCTATGGGAATCGTGCTCGGTTTTCATTTGGCACTACGATTCTTCCTTGGGCGAAGAGACGAACCTGATCAAACTTCGCGGTCTCATCACGGAGCGGGTTCATCAGTGGCAACTTCATTTTCTCGGCGACTTCGCCATCTTCGGGATTCACCATGATCTCACGCCGTGGGAGAATTTCATCGGGAACGGGATGCAGTACTTTGGACAGGGATGGGTGGGGGTGATTTGATGGGGAACTTACCGCCGAAGAGAAAGATCCCATACTACCGTGCGCGCCTTAGCTGCAAGGTTGGAAAGGACGCAATAGACAGGGGCGCATGTCCCGAAGGCCGGGTACCCCTTGAATACGCAATTTATAATCTGCTCTGCGCTATCGAAGATATCGCGGAAGGATTGGAAAAGGAGTAATCGTGAGTGAAAAAGTACAAATAACAGAAGTCAAGGTAAAGATTGGCGATTTAGATATAACGCTTTCAATCGACCAAGCAAGGGGATTAAAGCAAGCGCTTGACGAATTGTTTCCTACAGAACGTGCTATTCAACCAATAAATATTCAACCTATATGGATTGAACCTTATCATAATCGAAGGTATTATCCATATTGGGAAACTGAAGTCGTGTGGAGCCAACCCGATAACTCAGGAACGTATCAACTTCAACTCAAGGAGCAATCATGAACCTGAAAGAAATAGCCGTTGAATACCTGAAAAACAATGGATTCGACGGGCTGTACAACGAGTTTATTGGGTGCGGCTGCGAAAATGATGATCTAATGCCGTGCGACGGACCGAGAGATGACTGCGTTCCAGGGCATAAGATTCCATGCAACCCTGAAACGTGTACTGCCTATGGAAAATGCCCATGGCATATTGGACAAAAGGAGCAATCATGAACCTGAACGAATTGGCAAAAGAAGTGTGCTCCATTGAAGGCGGCAAGGTGAATCTTCCCATCGCCCAGGTGAAAGAAGTCATGCGGTGCTTGTTTACCAGGACGTCGGATAAATATACACTCGATGAGGTGATTGATATCATGGAGAAATATGCAACAAACAAAACCGCGTCTTGGGGAAAGCCGTATTGGAAGAGATGGAACGATCTAGTAAAAAAGATCGACCAAACCAACTTGTCATGAAAGGAACTCCAATGAAGACCCTATCCCTCCTCCTGCTATCGTCCCTCTGCTTCGCCGGGGAGATCCAGCACGTTGACGTTATCAAAGGCAACCCGGTTGATCCCGGCACCTTCATTACGATCCTGAACAACGGGGGCCAGCTAGACTACCACGACACGATCCTCCCCGGCATGTCGTTCTCAAAGCACAGATACACGCCGGATTCACCGCTCATCGTGGACGGGCACGGCACGTCGATCATGTACGCATTCAAAGGCGCATACCAGGAGTACGACCCGGCAAACCCGCCCGAACGCATATGGGGCGGCTTGTCGATCATGGATTCGGAGAACATCATCGTGCGAGGATGGAAGATCGAAGGCGGGGTGGAGAACACGGCGAATTTGAACGACTCCTACCCCGAGACGAACCAGGTGAAAAACATTACTCTTGAGGATTGCGAGGTGTGGTATGCTGAAACTAGAGGGTTATTTGTGGGTGGGTCAAAAATCAGTAACCTTCACTTTATCAGATGCCGGTTCAGAGAATGTATCTATTCGGGAAACTGTACCCATGGAGCATATGTTTCTGGGGGATCCTGGAACCCCATATATCCGCCTATCACCGGAATTGATTTCGAAGATTGTATATTTGCTCTCACCGGAGGAAGACACGGGCTCCAATTCAACGGACGATTTAGAGGAGTGAAAATCAATGGATGCAGATTCTTCTTTAATCAGCTATGCGGAATATCCCTCATCGGATGCCGGAATGTCGAAGTCACAAACTGCCTCTTCTTCGGAAACGGAAGAGCACCAATCGTCATCTACGACGACCCGTTCGATTCGAGTTATTGGGATCCCGATTTTCACCTTGAAGAAGGACAGGACATCATGGCGAAGGGACCCAAAGGAAGATACTCCTTCGAAAACTGGGTTCTGACCCACCACCCCAACGGAAAGATTCACGTAAGCGGATGCACGCTGATCACCGGGCCGACGCAATGGGAGAAGGACCAGTGGCATGACAACAACCCGCTGTATTTCCCGTGCATCCAGATCAACAACGCCGTCGACGGGCAGCTATTCGGCGGACAGATCATGCACTACCCGCCCGGGATGATCTTGCTTGATCACAACACCTTCATTGCCCCCCGAGGCTGCATGATCCAGTTTTCGCATATGCACGACGCCATCGCGACCCGCGTATTCGCGAACACGTTCTATGCTCTGGACAAAGAGGTGCCCTACATTTCCATCGGCCAAGTGAACTCGAACCCCGTGAACTATCAGATCCCATTCGTTGAGGCCGATGCGAACGGTGCAAACTGGTATTGGATGAACTCGTTCAGTGATCCTAAAATCCCAATGCCTGTTTATCCGTGCATCGACCGAACGAAGCAGCCGAACTATGACTTCTCGACCATGTGGGAGATCGGGGATGCGTACATGGCTAATGTGAAAGGAAAGGTGAAATGAATACCCATCGGTACATGGACAAGAACGATCCGTTTAACGGAGAAAAGTATAGGACTGGCGAAGAGTGCGCAGAAAAAGGGTGTCAGAATCCAGCAGGGACATGGTGGAGCCCATACTGGTGTGTTGAATGCAATATCAAACGCATGGATAAAATAACTAATTCGCTTAATCGTCTTCTAAAAATCTGTGATCCACCAAGGAAAGTAGCGACCCATGGAGATTAAGGCGTGCTATTGCGGTGAAGAAGGATATGTACTATCAAAAAATATCCCTTGCAAAGGAAACATAAGAATAAAATGCAGAGAATGCGGCTTCTCCGCATTCATAGATGAATGGCAGAACCGCCCGCCCACGATGGTGGAGAAGCTGGAGGCGATGGACAGGCTTGAAAACGTAGAGAATGTAGGCGTGGGGAAGGCAAACGAATTTTCAGACAAATCCTATTGCGCGTGGATTGAATTTTGGAGACCTGTGAAAATAAAAAATGTAACAAACACATACCATGAATGGACTGGTGACACCCCCGACGAAGCCGTTGACGCGGCATGGCGCGAGGTGTGCGGGAAGGAGGAGGGATGAAAAAGAAGCCGTTCGAGCTGAAAGAGCATGAATTCTACATCGGAGTGATCCCACGCGCAGCCGACGGGCCAGGATGGGCCAACCGATACGTTGACGTGATTATCCAAGATGGGGCCACGAATAAGATCCGGGTAGAAGGAATACAGGAGAAAGACTTGAGCGCAGAGGCAAGCATCCTGTTTCCGATTGCCCTTGCGGCATATGGGCACTTTGAAAGCACCGTTTTAAGGATGATTGGGAAATGACCTACATCGACAAGATCCGTGAAGTGCTCCGAGAGGCCGGGATGGAGTGCCCCCCGCGAGTGCTGATGCTGATCCAGGATATTATCGACAGGGAGGAGAAGCACCTACGCCGACTGGCCGCGGATCGCGTCAACGGAACGAGAGCCGAGACGGAAGGAGATGAAAAATAAATGAAAACAGAATTAGCAGTATGCGATAATATTCCCAAAATACCGAGTAATTGGAATTATGAAGCTTCTGTAAAAAAAATGAAATTATCTGTATCGGATTGGAAAGTAAAAACGATAGAGATAGTTAATGAGTTATGGGCGGCAAGAGAGATATTATCCGTAAATGGAAATAGATGGAGAGAAAAAACATGGGGCGGGTATTGCCAAGAAATAGGAATAAATAAAAGGACGGCGAATAAATGGATTGGCATGGGCTTTGAAATAGGCGGGCCAAATGACCCAGCTAAAACAAAAACCATGCCACATGTATCAAATAATTCAGGTGAAAACGAATGGTATACCCCGCCTGAATATATCAAGGCTGCCAAAGACGTTATGGGAGCAATAGACTTTGATCCGGCTAGTAGTAAAAAGGCCAATAAAATAGTTGAAGCCAAGGTATATTGTACAAAAGATGACGATGGGCGTTCAAAGAAATGGGGAAAGCGTGTATGGATGAATCCACCTTATGCTCAACCCCTTTGTTCTGAGTTTTGTTCTGCGTTAATAGAAAAAGTAGTGAATTGTGAGGTAGACGAGGCCTGTATATTGGTAAATAATGCAACCGAGACGGTATGGTTTCAAGAATTGATAGAATATTCAAGTTCTATATGTTTTATAAAAGGGAGAGTTAAATTTCTCGATCCTGATGGAAATCAAGGTGCACCGTTGCAAGGGCAAGCAATAATATATATAGGGAAAAAATACAAAAAATTTATAAAGGCATTCGGAGAATTCGGAAAGGTTTTGATTAATGGCTGAACGCGGACAAATAGAATTCAGAGAAAGATCATTGCAAGTAAAAGATTATTCTCATTTCAGATATGGCAAGGTTACTCCGACAGATATTGATGGAGCATTTGAATTAAGAGACAGATGTTTTGTGTTTCTTGAACTAAAAAAAGTTAATGCACCATTCCATGACGGGCAGAGATTGTTTTTTGAGCGTGTATGCAATGTCATCAATAAAAGTGTAAATAGAGAATGTTTAGTTCTCATATGTATCCATAACACCGATGTTAACTCTGATATCATGGTGGATCAATGCAAAGTATGGAAATACTTATGGCGCGATGGATGGAAAGATGGAAATGGAAGAACAGCAAAGGAATATTGCGATAGTTTTATTGACTATATATTCAATATAAAAGGTAAGAAACCATGACCCCCTCGCCCCCGAATCTTACAACCCGCCAAGGGCGTCCTGCCCAACTTAGGCTTTTAATCAGTGTTTACCATGGGGGCGGGGGGATTCTTTGAAGGCAGTGAGATGAAAAAAGAAATTGAGTGTGTATTCGTCAGTATGGGCGATAAGTATCCTGCAGATGCGGAATATATAGACACACAGGCAGCTAAACCTATTTACATAGCAAATGATATTGGGCAAAAGTATCTTGAGTCAACGGGAGATTATGATAGTTTTCCAATGCTTATTCAACTATACAAGAAAGGAAAATATAAAGGCACATTTAGAATAAATCTATGTGCAGTCGCGGAAAGATGCAAGACAATCAAAAGTGACTTAGACCCCCAGACCGAGACAGGCGCGTTTTAAACACAAAGGAATGGGCAATCATGAGCGAACCCACGAAAGGAACTAAAGAGCGCATTAAAGAAGTCGCCAGTCTAAGGGTCCAAGGTTGGACGTGGCGTCAAGTAGCCAAAAAATACCAATACAAAAATGAGAATACTGCAACCGTTCAACTGACTCAGATTCACAAAGACCTGTGGCGCAAGGAATACGAGGCTGCGCGCGTTCATCGGCTCGACGAGGTTGAATCCGCGGCGTTGAAATCACAGTTCTACTTGATGGACCATGCCCGATCCGAGTACGTCCGGCAAATGGCGGCGCATTCGATTCTTGCCCACACTGCGAAGCTCCGAGGTCAGAAGATCGAACTCACCGGCAAAGACGGAGCCCCCCTCGGGACCGACAGCAAACAGTGGGAATCTGAACGTGCCGTATGGCTTGAGATTCTCGACAAACACCCCGAAGTAAAGAAGGCGATGGTGGCAAAGCTGAATGGACGGCTCGGAACAACAAAACGACTTACTGAGGGCGATTGATCCGGCGACCTTCATGGACGCCTGCAAGATGGAGCCGGATCCGTGGCAGGCAGATTATCTCAGAGCTGATAAGGATACCCTCCTCCTGTGCAGCCGGCAGAGCGGCAAATCCACTACCTCAGCGGTCAAGGCCGTGCATCGGGCCAAGTATTATGGCGGCAGCTTGGTCCTTCTCCTGAGCCCATCCCTGCGCCAGAGCGGGGAGTTGTTCCGAAAGGTGCTGTGGTTCTGTAGGGAAGCTGGGATCGAGCCCGTCCGGGAATCGGCGCTTCAGCTTGAGTTGCCGAACGGATCCAGGATTGTTTCTCTGCCCGGGAAGGAAGAGACCGTGCGAGGCTTTTCTGGGGTGTCCCTCCTGCTGGTAGACGAGGCATCCCGCGTCCCGGATGAGCTCTACTACTCAGTGCGTCCCATGCTGGCCGTGTCAGGGGGGTCCATGGTGGCGCTCACCACACCGTTCGGGAAGCGTGGCTGGTTTCACAAGGAATGGACAGATGGAGGTAAATCATGGCTCCGATTCAAGGTGACTGCCAGGGATTGCCCTCGAATATCAGAGGAGTTTCTTGCCAAGGAGCGGGCTACCCTTGGGGAATGGTGGTTCAAACAAGAGTATATGTGCGAGTTCGTTCAGACATTGGACTGTGTGTTTTCCTACGAAGCCGTTCAGAGCGCAATTTCGCCCGAGGTGAAGCCATTGTTTGAGGATTCGATACCATGACCAAGTTCTACTTTGGGCTCGACCTGGGGCAGTCTCAGGACTACACGGCCCTGGCAATCGTTGAGCAGCCGGCTTTCGACAAGTGTCATCTGCGCCATCTGAAACGGTACCCACTCGGGACTCCATACCCTGACATCGTGTCGAACATCGTCCTTACCCTTGGAAGGCCGGAGGTAGGAGAGGGTCCCGTCCTGGTGGTTGACGCTACAGGCGTGGGACAGCCGGTCGTGGACATGTTCCACCAGCGTGGGTTGTATCCCTACGCAATCAAGATCCACGGCGGGGAGAACGTGTCGACCGACGGGCTCGAATATCGGATTCCAAAGAGGGACCTCGCAATTAACCTGCAGGTGTTTTTCCAGGAAGGGAAGCTAAAGATTGCCGATGGTCTCACAGACGGCCCGACGTTAGTTCGTGAGTTGCTTGACTTTAAGGTGAAAATCAATACGAAAACAGGCCATGATTCCTATGAGGCTTGGCGTGAGGGGGTACACGATGACCTTGTTCTTGCCGTGGCAATGGCGTGCTGGGTGGCAAAAAACATCCCACCAGTGCCTGATGGAGAGCTCCATCGAAACACAGAAGGATGGCCGGAAGGAGACGACAACGATGGGTGGTGAAATATCAAGAGACGCTAAGTCAATAATCGCTGCGGTAATAGGTCTATTGTGGATGTGGGTTCTACTGCTGTTGCCAAGGGATATAGGACTCTCCCTCGCTGCAAGTACTGGGTTGGCCATGTTCTTCTACGCCTTCTTCAAGTTTATTGCCTTCACACATAGAAAATAAAAAAAAAGATTGCAAGTTGCACCCAACCACGGACAACCTCGGACAAATTAATTAAAAAAAATAGGTTTGCATAATGCACCGCCATATGATTGCATAATGCAACATGGCAAAAATTGAGTTCGGCGACTCAGTTTTTGCTACTCTCCAAAAACCCAGGGTATCGGGGTGCGCGCATGTTCTCAGAACGAGTACTGGCCGGGCATTATGATAATCATCTCATAATCTCTGGGGACAACCCCACGACTCCGGCACTGATGATGCTTGACAGGCTGGAAGAGGAATGGACGCCAAAGGATGTGCTTGCCAGGTCAAAGGACTGGGTGGCCGTCAAAGAGCAGACTCCCCTGCACATAGACCTCGACGGCATCTGGAGGTTCTTCCAGTACGCCTACCGTTTCCGCGGCCCGGTTCGAAACGTCATCACGAATCTTGTCATGCTAACCGGCGTTCCCGCCCTGAAGTTCAATTCTCCGGCTGATGAGAAGGAGTGGGACAGGACCAAGCGTTCCGATGGGAACCGCTTTCCTATCCAGTGGAGGGCCATCGAGGCCGCCACGTACCTATTCGGTGACTACTTCACCACGGTCTATCCCCAGGAGGGTGGCCGCGGCGCCAGGGTGCGGAACCTTGAGCCTTATCAAATCTCCGAAGTTGTGACGGAGGACGGCGACCCGGCGATAGTGACGGCATACAAGAGGCTCGACCAATCTGAGGATTTGAAGGCAGATGATACCGTTCACCACTTGCTTGATCCCATTGGTAACGAGCTCCGCGGCGTCCCCCTCCTGACCGGCGCTCTGCGGCCCTTGGCGTACCTGTACAAGTGGGAGGAGGACCTATACTACCTCGGACACATCAGGGCCAGGTTTCCCGTTGTACGTGAGGTAGCCGGCGGCTCAGCGGCAGTAGCAGCCGAGGCGAACCGGGTCGAATATCTACCTCAACCCGGAAGAATGCTTGTGCAGAACAAGGGATTCGGGATGCACTATCCGCCTGCTTACCAGGGGCTTGGAGGAGCCCTTGAGGGATGGGAAATATTCGCTAAGTCGATTGCGATGACTGCAAACCTCCCTTACTTCCTGGTGACTCAGGACTACCGGGAGAACAGCCTTGCATCGTCTCTTTCTGCGGACTCCCCGACAACGAAGTGGATAATGGCTAACCGGGCCGTGTTCGAGTTCGATTTCCAGCGCATCATTGGATTGGCGATCAACGAACCGGATGTGGACGTGGAGTTCACATGGCCAGCCGTCATTGAGCGCGACAAGGAAAAACTCGGCAAGGTCTACGTCATGGCGATCCAGGCCGGCGCTGCGAGCGCTCAGGATATGTGTGAGGACGTGCTTGGCAAGGACTGGGAAGAGACTCAGAAGCGGATAGATTCTGAGGCCGATAAGGACGCTGAACGCTGGAAGATGCCACAGGGGCCAAAGCCGGGGGTAACAGATGGCAACCCGTAACTGGTCTACTCAAATCTATCGCGCCCTCATCTGGGCACGCTTTAAGATCATGCGATCCAATGAGAAGGACGCTGTTAAAGCCATTGGGGACGCGGCGCAAAGAGCCGAAAATGAGCTCCTCGTTTCCCTGAACTACTCGCCTCTCGGGTTTCGCCGGAGTGCTGCGAACGTCAAGATGGCCGCCAGGTCCTACACAGACCAAAGCCTTGCGCCGATTATCCAACGGTTCTCTTCCACAGTTCTTCGTTCGATATCCTATGAGTGCATGGATGCCGAACGGCAAACAAGGGCCGCGGTGCGTGCGGCCATCATGGGGCACGATGTAAGGCCGGCGGTGCAGGAAAGCGCCCACGAGATGAAGGGGGTCCCGGATCCGGACCGTCCAGAGATGGACAGTTGGCTACCCTACACGGACCCAGCCTTGAGTTCCTATGGAGAGATCATTTCTCATAAGTTCCTGAAGACTACTCTTGACGCTTGGTCGGACACGCTAACGACAAAGGTTACGGACCTTATGGGGAAGCAGTACCTTGCTGGGCTCATGGCCGGAGAGAGTATGGAGGAGATTGCAAAGCGGCTTACGTTCTCGATGGATATCCCGCGACAGAGCGCCCTCAAGATGGCGAGAACGTCCATCATGGCGATCACGAACGAGATGCACGACAAGGCATACAAGGCAAACGAGGATCTCCTGAAAGGGTACAAATACACCGCCACGCTGGATGTCAGGACATGCCCTATATGCGGCGGGTATGACGGCCAGTTCTTTGAAAAGGACGCTGACCGCCCTTCTCTCCCGGCGCACATTGATTGCAGATGCACCTATGTTCCTGTCATGAAATCGTGGGACGAACTTGGGCTCGGCCCGTTCACGGCGTCTGGTGGCTACCGTGCGTCTATGGATGGGGCGGTCCCTGATACGCTGACTTGGGAGGAGTGGAAGAAGGATCCGGAGATTCAAAAGAAATACGCCGAGTTCAAGAAGAAACAAGCGGCGAAAGCCTATAAAAAGGCGAAGGCAAAAGCGAAAGCCTTGGCCCAGTGACCTATATGGAGAACGAGTAAATGGCAACGAAAAAAGGTGCGGATGGAAGGGACTATCCTTCGAGTGCATTTCTTTACGTTCCCGATTCGAGTAAGCCGACGACGTGGAAGCTACGCGTGAAGGAATACGTAGGTGGTGCGATGAAGGTCACGATCAACATGGTCTCGAAGGCTGCCCAGGCCGTAGGGCCTAGCGGATTCCGAGGGCAGAAGGTACAGCTTCCGGGTGGCGTTATTTCCAGGATGAAGTCAAGGCTTCGAAGCCTATACCGATCCCTTGGAGTGGCGCCTGACAAGATCCCGTCCCACCTTAAGGAAGCGGCAGACGGCAATCCAATAGGATCCCTGATAACGGAAGGGATGATCGATGACATATTCGAAGGCACATGCGCTGTTGATAGTGAACGTGTCGTCATCGACGAGGAAGGCGGGATGCTGAAAAACGTTGTTATGTGCGGCCTGACTTCGAAGAACGGTCGCAGATACAAGCCTGAAGTGCTGCGAGATGCAATAAATCGCGGCGTTTACGAAGGCAAACCATTCTTCTTTGATCACGACTCTGACCGCAAAGGCACGAGAAGAGTTCGCGATCTAGGGGGCGAATGGATCAACACACGGTTCGACGAGGAGACCCAAAGGCCGAGAGGCGATATCAAGATCCTCCCGAAGTTCCGGCAAGACGTGTTCGACATCGCCCGCACCACACCCCGACAGGTAGCCCCGAGTCACGTAGTCGAAGGGAAAACGCGAAGGGTGAAGGAAAACGGAACCGTATTCGAGGATGTCGAGTACATCTCAAAGGGGCATAGTATCGACTTGGTTGTTGGTGCTGCCACTATCAACTCACTAACCGAAGGAGATGAAACCAAAATGAAAATTGACATAGAGGAACTTACCATTGACCAGTTGCGGGAGCATCGCTCCGACCTGGTGGAAATCCTTTCGACGGAGCCCACGGACAACAGTAACCCGAAGCTCAAGGAGATTCTCGAAACCGTGAAGGAACTGAAGGCCGAGAACGCCACTCTCAAAGAGGCGCGGGAGAAAGACGCGAAGATAGCCGAGGCACGAGAAGTGCTCAAGGCGGCTCTGAACGAATCGGCGTTGAGCGAGCAGGTGCAGTCCGACATCATGGAAAGCCACAAAGACACGATCCTGGATGCTGAAGCAGCCAAGGTTCTGGTGAAGCAGTACGTGGACCTCGTGGAAAAACAGATCGGCAAGCCCCTCGTCAAGAATCCCGTCAAGATCCCGGCGACCCAGGGAATCACGAACAAGCGGACCGAGGGGACAATCACCCTCGCGGAAGCCATGAAGAAGAAAACCGGCCTCATCAAAGAGGAAACGAAGAAAGACTGAAAAGGGCAACTTGCCCAGGAAGGAAAAATATAAATGGCAATCGTAGCTCAACCCTACCAGCCCGCCAATGATGGCTGGGGGACAATCACAACCAAGGCTGCTGGAACGATCACGGCGGGCCATATGGTGGTTCTCGGCACCGATGGCGTAGTGGCGGCGGCTGATAGCTGCACGACCGGAATCTACGGTATCGCCCGAAACTCTGCGGCGGATGGCGGGCTCATCAACGTGTCCACCCAGGGCATTTTCAAAATGCAACTCGCTACCGGGTTCGATCCCGACGTGGGCGACCTCGCGTATGTTGCTTCCAGCTCGACCCTCGACGCTGGTGCGCAATCTGACGTTTCCGTGGGCACCGTGGTAAGAACCGACCCCGCATCGGCGGGCGAGGCGCTCATCGCGATTCATTGTGCCCAGTTCTATACCGCAACCACACACGCATAAGGAGGCAAAGCCATGATGAAGGAAAGACGCTTCACGGAAAACGGGCTTGCCTCTCCCGAAGAAAAACAGAGGCTGCTTGAGCAGTGGACAGAGGGCCACTGCGACTACTCGGTAGAGTACTTGGTGGAAGCCTTCGGCACCACCGATTTCTCGAATGCCATCCTCAATGTGGCTCACGCCGCGGCGATGGATGGCGTGGCTGACGTGCCCGCGACCTGGAAGGCTGTTTCCAAGGTGGTCCCGGTGAACGACCTCAAAGCTCGGTACATCGTGGACGCCAATGGTCTCGGACTTCTGGAGAAGCGGCTTGAGCTTGAGCCCACCACGCTGGCAAAGCCCACGGACGCCAAGGAAACCTACACCCCATACGTTTTCGACAAGGCGTTTGGATTGACACTGACGGCGTGGGCGAACGACGAGACCGGGAAGCTTCAGGAGCAGTTCCGGACGTTCGGGCAGGCAGCGGTTCACACGCTGAACAGCTACATGTGGAACGCGACCGACGGACTTCTCGGTGGAACTGGCGCAACCATGGGCGACTCAACTGCGCTGTTCGACGCCTCGGGCCATGCGAACTACGCGACCAGCACGGATCTTACCTTCGAGAACCTGACTGCCGGCATCGCAGCCATGCTCATTCAGACCGACCGCGGCGGGACGCAGATTGTCCCCATGACCCCGAGATACCTCATTGTCCCCCCGGGCAAGGAGGGTGTTGCCAATCGGCTCACCATGTCGGATGTCATCATCGCAGCCGGTCTCGCGTCTACCAGCGCCTACACCCGCGACGGGGCCTACAACTCGCTGAAGAAGTACGGTCTACAGGTGGTGGTGGTGCCGGAGTTGACGAGTACCAACTGGATTCTGGCCTGCGATCCCATGACTCACCCGTGCGTCGAGATGGGATTTTTCATCGGCCCCGAGCCGAAGATCGAAACCCTGCCGGCTACATCGGACGCCACGTTCTTCACGCGGAAGATGTACAGCAAGTGCACCCTGGCTTTCGGTGGACATCCGAAGGACTGGAGAACGTTCTACAAAGGCGTGGCATAATTCAAACGAGGTGTTCTGAGGGGCCTAACCAGCCCTTCAGACCTCCTCCTTTCAGGGGCGGGGATAGCCTCGCCCCTTTATGAGGGTTAGAAATGAATGATGAATTCACAAACCTACCGTTTCATATCGCAACCAGCACCCTTGTAAAGACTGGCTCCGGGTACATCGATACAATGCAGATAACGGCTCCACCGACGATCAATACAACGGTGGTTATATACGATGCAACGAGCATCGCAGAGACAGTTACCAATGGGGCGTTCGCTTCGGATACCGCGTGGACAAAAGGGACAGGCTGGGCCATCGCTGCTGGCGTTGCCACCAAAACAGCGGGAACCGCTTCCGTTCTGTCTCAGACAACCGCCTGCACTCCAGGAGAACTCTACCAGATCACATTCACGGTTTCGGCCTATTCCGCAGGCGCCGTAACGGCCTATCTTGGTGGAACGGCTGGGTCCTCGGTATCTGCCGATGCAACGTACATTCAGAGGATCAAGATGGGAACAACGGACAGCCTTTTGTCGTTCAGCGCGAACGCGGCTTGCGCTCTGAGCATTGACGACGTTTCGGTGATTCCGGCTCCCATGTTTACAACCGTTCACCAGGGCATAACCGTTGTAAACAGCGTGTACTGTGCTCCTAAATTCAGGTTTCACAACGGTCTTTATGTGAAACTTACGAACGCATCCTATGTATGCGGTTCTTACAGATAGGTGAACCATGACGTTTACTTACAACCCGTCGACAGGCGGGACCATTGTAACCCGCGACAAGGTTCGTATGCTCATCGGCGACACGAACACGACTAGTTCGAGTATGCAGGTTTTCAATGACGCCGAACTCGACATGTTCTCATCGGATGACGTGTTCCTGTGGGCCGGAAAGGCAATGATGGCGATTGCCTCAAGTGCGTCGAGGCTTGCCGTTCTGATCCGGTCAGGCGGGGGGGATGCGACAGTTGACAGAACGAAAGCGGCCAAGGAGTGCCGGGAACAGGCGCAGGTCTTTTTCCAGCGGTCCGAAACCGAACCATGTGCAACTGAAGTTGCGCTGGAGGATGTCACCATTACTCAGATTCAGGGGATGGACGATGCAGAATATGACCTGGAAACGGATCTTACTGATCTCAATTCTTAGCCTTGCCCTATGCTACGGTGGATGCAAGGCAATGAACGATTTCATAGCTCCCACCGATTCAGCGGGGAAACCCGTTCCCGTGGGTGAGGCGAAGATCGACAAGATCACGGATGCAGTTGAAACGACATCGGATATGTTGATCGCCATTTCTTCGGCACTCGGTATCGGCGTACTCGGAGCAGCCGGGTACGGGATGAAAAAGGGAGCCACGGCTATCAAGAACATGAGGAAGGGCCAGACGATCAGTGAATAACTCTGCCTTCGACATGCTGACAGCCGAGGAGCGCGCGGTATTCGCTGCGGATCTCGGCAACATCATAAACGATTCGGATATCTGCGTTGCCGTTTCGTATGAGTCGGCAGGAACGAGGCAGAAGGACGATTTTACCGGCCAGATCACGGAGGTTGACGCTGAATCCTACTCGGTGAACGCCTTCAGGATCACCCCGTCATCAGTGAAGGAGGCTGAGAACGAGGAAGCGATTATCGAGGATGCGTTTCTTGTATTGAAAACCGACCTTGACAGGGCGCCAAAGGTCGGAGACAGGATGCAAGTGCCGGCTGATGACAGGAAAGAACAGCTAATCTTCTGCGGGGCCACTGTGGATGGATCAATTATCGAATGCGGCGCGGGATATGTGGCCGGGGATGTAACGGCGCTTGATTACACGATAACGAAGTACGTCGTTGCGTTCTTTCCGCGGTTCCCATGGGTCCATTGGTGTATTCTAACCGGGAATAGGTCAGGTTGATGTCAACTGTTCAGATAAGCGCCAATCTTACCGAGTTGAATCGCGCATTGCAGAAGTACGCGAAGAAGTTCAACGTTAATCTCGGGAAGGCTGTCAAAGCCATGTCTCTTGAAATTATTGGAGACATAATCAACGAGTCTCCTGTTGACACGGGACGGTTTCGAGCTGGATGGATACCGTTTGCAAATAAGTATGGGGCTCATCATCAACTGAGATCATCTCCTACTACGAAAGTGAAGCCTCTGAAGGTACGAATGGCGCAACAGGAGGGGCTTTCATCTTGTCGGTACAAAGCCAATTTCAGCGGCGAAACTCCGATTGCCGACGTCACAAATAACGTGAAGTACGGGATTTTTCTTGAAACCGGGGTGCGGCGAAGGGGCAAGGGGAAAAAACCACAGGTTGGAGGATCCAAGCAGGCAAAGCCTGGATGGATAGCGGCCATCATTAAGCGGCACTACAAGAATATCAAATCCTATTTGAAGGACAACCTAAAATGACTGACGCATTTCGTTTCGTTGATAATACCACGCAGCTATCAGCCGACAACCTGAACTATGTTCTTGACAAGGGGAAGACGAATCTTGTCAAGAATTCTGCTTTCCTGTCATGGCTACAAGGAACGTCAGTAGCGCCGGATGGGTTTTCCTGGGACGATGGGGATGGAACTATCGCCAGGGAATCAACGCAACACTTCTTTGGGAACTACTGCACGAAGGTATCCAAGGCTACTGGTGACAGTGCCGCATCATACCTTTACTGTGAGTGCTTCCCGATCATCAAGGGGCTTGCGAAAAGCAACTGGTTTACCGTGTCTCTCTACGTCAAGACGAGCGAGGCTAACATGGTGCGCGTGGGGCTGAATGACGGTGTTTCTACCACAATGTCAGACTACGCGAGTACAGGTTCGGATTTCACGCGGATATCAGTATCTAAGCAATTTTCGGCCTCTGCTACACGATGCCAGGGAATCATCGAGTGCGCCATTCCGTCGAGCGCCACGGCTGACGCGTACGTGGACGCGCTGCAGATCGAGATGGGTGCGGCCCTGACTCCGTATTCTCCGAATGCGACGGACTACGCCATGTTTGCGGCGGGGTATGAGGACACGAGCGCTTACACCCACTGCCAAGGTGGGATTCGCGTGATTCCATTCAAGACGTCCTGGGCCTGTACATCGACCAACACTGTTGAATCCGGAACTTATACATACGACCAGACTTCCCCTGACAACCGACCAGGGACGACATGGGCGGTATTGGCGATGTGTTACTCGGCAGGGACCGGTGGGCCTGCTCCGCAAGATGTTGTTGTGACGGCGCACACTCTCGCTTCGAACGGGTTCAACCTGAAGCTGCGCGCGATAGATGGAACGAACTTCGGCGCAGCTGGAACGATTCAGGTGCGCGGCATAGCCATCGGGTTCGGCTGGTACGATTATCTCAGCGTATGGGGAGCCAGCTAATCCATGAGCCCGAGAATATCAAAGCCTACGATTTCCTCTCCCGCCAGGGACTTCTCATTTGCTGGAGGGATAGACAAGAACTACACGGGGAGGCAACTTGCATTCACGGGTCAGGCAAACCTTGTCAGGAACGGGGCATTTGAGAGCTGGTCCCAGGGCACAACGGGCAGGCCGGACGCTTGGGGAGTCAATGCTTACGGGGTTTACGCCAGAGAGTCAGGAACGGTTTACTTTGGCGAGCATTGTTTGAAGATTACAAAGACGTCAACAGACGGTGGGGCGAGCCAGATACAGCAAAGTGTTAGGAACCAGGTTGACATAACGCAGGCGATGGGGAAGACGTTTACCATGTCTGCCATGTTGTACCTGAAGTCTTCGACTGGTTCAGGCACGCCGGGAGAAACGTATCTCTATTTTTATGATGGGACGAACTTCAAGTATTCCAGGGCCTATGACGTTGCGAACTGGGAAACGTGGCAAGAAATATATCACACATTCACGGTGCCCACAACGGCAACCGATTTCAGGGTAGGAATCGAAGCGAATGAGCCCGGTATAATCGACATGTACCACTATGTTGATTGTGTCAACCTTGCCTGGGGATCTACGGCAGGAAGGTTCATGGAACATCCCAATGATCGATCCGTTATTTGCCAGGACTGGGACGACGATGGAACGCATACGGAAGTTCGCGGCGCCATGCGGACGATCCCGTTTAAGGTGACCGGCACTACTACCGGGGGCAGTGCAAGCGAATATATTACGTATGTTCTCACGTATGGGTGCAGCCAGATTCTTCATGTAAGTCTAAATTTCTACTCATACACCGGAACAATAAGCCGCGTGAAACTCAGGGCCACTAACTACACTACAACCGGATTCGACCTTTATTTCGATGGGATTGCAACAAACATTGAGGTGGCGAAAGATTATGTAATAGACGGGTGCATCTGGTGCATCGGGTGGGACGCGAACGGGGAACAATGGAAATAGGAGCTCATGAATGACTCTCGAAACCGACGTTGCTGCAATGAAAATTGTTATAGACAAACTCGCCTACTTAATCACGGATGCCGGGGATCACTATGAGTTCAACAAGGGGGCCATGACCAAGGTTCTCGGGGAGGTGTCTGCGTGGAACAACATCTGGTATTCAATGGTTGAGCTGATTTCAGGGTCAAGTTACAAGATCAAGACAGCGGCCCTCGGGAATCTTGCGAGTGACCCCTCGATTAAAGCCATGCTCGGGCTATGCCAGCAGTTCGCTTGGTGCAGGAAAATAACGAGGGACTCCGTATCCGGCAAGGTTACGCAAATGGTAATCGACTACTACGACTCGGACACGAACTATGCGGCGCATGATGGCTCAACGGGACTGGTCGGAACTCTCACGAAGGTTTACACATACGAAAGTGGAGAACTCGCGCACTGGGGTTCTACTTTGGATTTGCCCTCATGACAGCATATAGCCCAACTACGGTTTCTTTGACCGGCAAGCAGACCGGAACAGGCGTTGCCGAAACGTTTGTTTACCAGCTACCGCCTGGGTATGATCCAGGATCACCGCCCCCCGTTCTCATTTGCTGGCATTCATACTCGCGAAGCTACTCTGAAATCGAGCAGGATTCAGACTTCTTTCAGGCGTGCATGGATAAGGGTTGGATCTTCGTTGCGATGACGGCGTATGACCAGTCGCATTTTGCGTGTATGGAAGCGCAGAGGCACACGAGCCTCTTGTTCCCCTATCTGTTTGCACAGGGAATAGCCTATGATGCGTCGAGGGTTTACATGGCAGGTTTCTCCATGGGAGCCGCGGCAGCCCTGTCGTATGCGTGCAGAAATATTGCGATTGGTGGGACATACCGGACTATTGCCGGAGTTATCGCTATCGCCCCGGTATCCAGCGACATGGCCTATGGCTGGCAGAGCGGTGATGCAGGCGCTTCGTTCTTCATGGTCCGGCACTACGGGGGCGGCTATAACCAGCACCTAATCACGAATCTCACGTCGCTTCCGAACATGAATTATCGGTATGAGCAACTAAGGCCGCTGAAAATCCAGAACGGGATTTACAATGCGGACGGTAGCCTGATAAGGAACTGCGCGTGCGGTACTGGGATTTATATCGCCTATGCTCTTGACGATGACGAGGTTCACGACAACCAACAGAACGAATATGCCCAGTTGAAGGCGTGCGTCGAGGCCCTTTGCCCGACCAATAGCCACGTCGAAGTGGTGTCTACCGGAGGCCATGCGTGGGATATCGTGGCCGCATCAGACGCTCTCGATTATATAGAAAACTTCGATACCGACGCTTTCGAGCGGAACGATATCGACTTCACCGCAGACCGTAACGGTAAGTGGCACTGGGTGACAATCACTAAGTCACTTGATGAAGTGCTTTGCAAGGTCATCATAAACGCGGACGTTGCCACGAATACGATAGACGTTGACTACACCTACAATCTAATCGGGTTCGAGTGGGACACAGCTTCTGCTGGGATGGCCCCTACTGGAAGCACCATGTATGTCAACTACAACACGGCAACCGCCGGCGAGGTAGAAATAGTCCTTACGGGGATCGATACGGAGCCGACCAGTATAACGGACGACGGCTCACCCTTCACGGATTGGAGTTATGACGCAGACGAAGACGAGCTGACTATAACCAGGGCGACGAGCTCTACAATGGCCCTTACGATTAACTGGGTGTGATGTGGTCGAATATGCTGAATCTATTGGACTTCTCGGGTTTGTTGATGACGGGTTGTCTCTCGGACTCGGTGGGTACTGGGAACCGGACGAGGATGAGACATCAACCACGGCAACGATCAATTGGAGGGTGCCTTTCGTGATAGAGCAGCGGTTTATACTAGGCTCGATTTTACGGCACCTTCGCAACACATGCGACTCAGACGTGAGGATTATAGTTGAAGGAGAAGAGCCAGACCTTGCTAATTGGCCGAAGTGGTGCAAGGTTGGATTCTCGATCACGGACGAGAGTAAGAGAAAGGGGGACTGGTACGCATCCGGACTCATGACTATTTTCATATCCGCGAGGATAGCCCAGGCCGGTGTGGATGAACTCTATACGGTCCATAGAATCGCGTATGACCTTACAATGGGTTTTACGAAGGCATGTGTTGAAGTGACGGACGGCGTGAATCAACTCGGATTCATGAAGTTTTACGAAACAACCAGCAACACAAAGACGATAACCGACGGCGTGTTCGATCAATTATTTCAAGCTGATTTTTACGTTTATCCTGTTTAGGAGGCGAAGTTAATGACTCTGCAAGGCTCTGTTGTGATGACGAATAGGGATGGTGTTCTAACCATCAAGGACGGGTCGGGGACTCCGAATACGCTGGAGGTCACTTTCGACATGGGGGACATTGCCATTAATAGAAAGCAGAATGTCCAGACGATCAAGGACCGAGGCGCCTTGTCTCACCTTCGACTCGGGGAAGAGGATCCGCTTGAGGTGTCCTTTTCAGCCTACTATCGCGGGCTTGCCGCAGCGTCCGGTATTACTGTTTACGAGGCGCTCTTCGGAGAATCTGCTGCAGTGTCTGCTTCCTGGGTGTCGACTACGGAAGATGCTTCCGACGTATGGACTACGGATCTTTCCATCGTCTACTCGGACGTGGACGGGAGCAGCACGGAGACAGTAGAGTGCTCGGATTTTGCGTGTACGGAGTTCAGCCTTAACGAGGCTGCGGATGGAATCAAGCTTTCGTTTTCTGGAATCTGCGCCACCACAAGCCCCTCGGTGTCTTAATGACTGAAGAGGTTTTCACTTCAAGGGACGTGGTTGTAACTTTCCGTGACGGTAAACGCACGGGCGAAAAGGAGGAGATTACGCTTACCCTTGAAGATGCGAGCCTCTTCATGACAAGGCCGCATGAAGTGCAGAGGATAAGAACCAGGAACGGGTATCAGTTACGGCGTGGCGAAGAAAACAGGGTAGATGTTGCTCTGTCGTGGAAGTACGCGAACAAGGATATTTACGACGTTGTGCCGCAGTTCACGACAGCCGTTACAACATCGGGGTCAAAGAATATCTGTCCGTCTCCGAGTGATTTCAACCACGATTGGAACCTTACCAATCTTTATACGCCGATGTACACAAACGGTGTGAGTCCAGATGGAGTAACTATCGCCCAGCGTCTTGCGCCTATGACAACGGCTGGTGGCTCCATGTCGACGAACGCGCAGTTCATACCGCAGACAGTCGACGAGCAATTATACGTCGACTTTTGGGCAAAGGCCCAGGTGCCGCACAATACTGCTTTTACCACAGGAGTAACGGTTGATGGTGGCAGTCCTGGTTCGTCCGTTGTGTTCCCTGTTACAGTAAAGAAGACTTGGACGAAGTACACGACCGGCGTTCAGTGCTCGTCAACGTTCATAACAACGGAAACGCTCTCTTTCCAGATACGCACCGAGTATTTGTATCTACCTCCTGTAGGATACAAGATTGACATCTGGGGCGTTGACTTCCGAAGAGACATGGAGGGTGTAACTAAAACGTGGGATATGTACATAGACATCTACAAAAACGGTGCACTTGATCACACGTTGATGATTGAGAAAATCGCTTACGAGTCGATAAGTTTTGGAGAGGGTGCAGAAACTAGCTGGGGGTTATCTCTTAAAAGCACCACGCCGAGAATTTATACTATTTTCCCAGCATAGGAGGAGTCATGAAGATCGGTTCGAGATCGGATTTTGTGCAAAAGGCAAGCGTTGTTCTCATCCCGGAACGAGACGGGCAAGAGGCCGTAATGGTGCAGATAAACTCCGTGCCTTTCGGGTTTGACCAGCAGATCGAGGAAGAACTACCTTCGCCAAAGCCGCCTTTGAAGGTCATGCGCGATCCTGTGACGGGGAAATCGATCCCCGTGAAGGGAAAGCCAGGGGTATTTGTTACGGTTCCCGACAAGGAGGACGAGGAGTTCCAGCGCGAGGAGCGCATCATAACCAGGCTTCAGGCTGCCATGACGTTTTATCATGGTACAAAGTGCGACGGAGGCATAACATGGGAGGTAGACCCGGCGCAACTGTCGGGGAGGAAATTCTATGAAGGCGTGGCCGCGGAGTTGAAACAATCGGGCATCCCATTCGGGGCTGTCTCAAAGGTTGCCGTTCAGGTCATGAGGATAAGCGGAGTGGATTCCGCGAGGATCAAGGAGGTTGAGAAGGTTTTTTTGGAACAGGAGGAATCCGGGGAGTAGAACGCACTCTCGAATATGCAATCCTGCGCGTGTGCGAGACCTTTCACATAATGCCCGCGCAGTTTCGAGAGGCGCCGGATTCCGACAAAATGATGATGATCGCATATGTAAACTTGAGACTTGAAGAACAGCGGATGGCGACAGAGGACAGAAAGAACAGCGAAAAGCAGCAACCGACCATTGCCTCTAAATTGAGAAGGTGACGATGGCAACACTATCAACGGCTCTTAATATTAAAGTTGGGGTTGTCTCCAGCGCCCTTACCGCTGACTTGAGCAAGGTTACAAACAATGTCGGCAAGACACTACGTAACATCGAGAAGAAGGCAATAACGTCGCTCGGCAAAATCGCGAAATACGGCACTGTGGCGCTGGCTGGAATCGCCGTTGGAGCCTTGAAGGGCGCGGGCGATGCGGAGAAGGCTTGGCTAAAGATAACAACGCTTTTCAAGGAAGGGCAGGACGAGCTCAAGGGATATAGGGACCTCATGACGGAGGTTGCCTACGAGTCGGGCCGATCCATGCCGGAAATCGGAGAGGCGGTTTACCAGGCAGTTTCCGCCGGCTTCCGTGACCTTGCGGCTGCCACAAACATCGTGAAGGCCGCGACGAAAGCGGCTGTGGCCGGCGACGTTGAGCTTGCAACCTCGGTTGACGCCATCACCCGCGTGCTGAATGCTTACAACCTGGAAGGCGACAAGGCGGCGCACGTTTCCGATTTGTTGTTTCAGACCGTCAACTATGGTGTTACTCAGTTCTCCGAACTCGCACCAGTTATTGGAATGGTCGCCGGCAGCGCTGGCAAGGCTGGCGTTAAAATCGAAGAATTAATGTCCACCCTTGCCGTGATGACGAAGTACATGCCGACCACTGAGGCGGCCACTTCACTAAACGCCATCATCATGGGTTTCTTGAAACCGACTGAGCAGGCGAAAGAGGCGGCGCATCAATACGGTATTGAGCTGTCTCAAGTTACGCTTGCTACAAAGGGACTCGCTTGGGCGATACAGAAAGTTTCCGAACTCTCGGCGGAGCAGTCGGCGGAACTCTTTCCGAACATACGCGCTTTGCGCGGTGTGTTTGCAGCCGGATCTCAGGCTGGGAAGGAACTAACGGACACGCTCGAAAAGTTCAACGATGTGCAGGGTGTCACGGAGCAGGCATCCGGAAAGATGGAAAGCGGGTTCTCTCACATGATCGGCGTTGTTTGGAACGCAGTCAAGGTAACACTGTCGAATATTGCAGACGTGTTCCTCCCAGAAATAGAGACGGCGCTTGCGTGGATTATTAACACGGCGCTGCCGTCTGTCGAAAAGTGGGTTGCTGAATTCAAGAAATCGGCTGAAGATGCAGTGGCTGGGACACCGGAGGCTGACTGGCAGACGCGAATTGTCTTGAAATGGAAGACGCTGCTTGCAGCGCTAAAGGCTGATGTCCTACCCGTTGCAAAGGAAGTTGGGGAAGCAATAGGGAAAGCTATTGTGGACGGTGTTATTGCTGCCACGAAATCACTTGGTAAGTCTATCATGGACTGGGCATATGAACTAGGGGAAGACATTGGAGCATGGCTTTATAAGGCGATGCACGGAGGGAATCCGGATAATCTGTTTAACAAGAACGGCGGAAGCTACCAGTTCGGTGGTCCCATCGAAGGCGACACGGCTCAGCCCATTCCGATTATGGCGCACGGTGGCGAGTTCGTCATGAATGCAGAGGCCACGAAACAGAACCGGGCGCTCCTTGAGGCCCTCAATGCCCAGGGGA
>Ga0307425_1000161_pt1 | contig 40100 bp, 37 predicted proteins | sample SalMarWE160330MG_FD_202152 | JGI IMG/M metagenome (GOLD analysis project Ga0307425, IMG submission 202152) | Salt marsh sediment microbial communities from the Plum Island Ecosystem LTER, Massachusetts, United States - WE1603-30 | ecosystem: Environmental > Aquatic > Marine > Intertidal zone >... | reverse complement strand
TACGCCCATCGGCCCCATCGGTATCTATTACGGCCATAAGTTGGATAGAAAACCTGGTGAAAGCGCGGGCCGGTTTCATTTCACAATAGGGTTTAGATTTTAAACAAACAACTGACAAAATCAGAAATAATTTTGAAATCTTAGCCTTTTGAAAACATTACCGCTTTTGGTATGATTTAATTTTTGGCTGAAAGAACTCGTGAATAAGGGCTCGTAATGAAAGAACCCGCTCGGGCTATTAATAAAGATCTCTGTTTTAACAGAGGGGTATCCATAAAGTTAAATCCCCGATGATTCTTTCAAAACGATACCTAATTCACTCAGACAGCTTCCAGCCAAAAATTAAATCATACCAAAAGCTCCTTGAGATCGATTTGTTTCAAAGTGCTATACTATTAAAAAAAAGGATTAGATTATGAAAACATATCCCATTCCAATGGTTCCCGGTCCGGTTAAATTGCCGCAAACTGTGTTGGATGTTTATTGAAAATGTCGTTGAAAAAATTTGACTCAATGATAACCACTTGCTTTTGTATGTAGTTCGTTGTAAGAATTAGCCAGGATGAACTTATATATTCACGAAGGCGTTAAAAGAAAAAATTTTATTCGGAGGTGTAATATGTTTAGAGACCGTCGCTTTCCCAAATATGTCTGTTATTTTGTTACGATGACCATGTTGCTGATGAGTATGCCGATGCAGACGGTTCAGGCGGCCATGGTACAAACGGAAACGGTGCTGACACTCTCGACGGCAAAAAACGTACGTGAAAACCTCAGCCAATTTCTAAAAAGGGAAGATGTCAAGGCCATAATGACGGCCCAGGGAATCAGCCCTGTAGAAGCAAAAGCCCGCATTGACAGTCTTTCCGATGCAGAAATCATGCAAATTGCCCATAAGATGGATCAGCTTCCTGCCGGCGGCGACACATTTGCTTTTATTGTTGGTGCTTCGGTTATTATTTTCCTTGTCCTTTTGATCACGGATATTTTGGGCTATACCGATATTTTTCCGTTTGTGAAACATCCCTCCAGCAAATAGTATGGCAAATTGCCAAAAATGTTTGCAATTTTACAGCATTGTACTCCTTTCTTGTGCCGGTATTCTGCTTTCAAGCTGTACCGGCATGAATCAATCGGTAATATTGGAAAAAGCAGGCAATGTGCCCTCTCGAGTTGAGATTGGAACCATTCCGTTTTATTCCCAAAAAGCCTATCAGTGCGGCCCTGCGGCCCTTGCAATGGTCCTCAACTGGAGCGGCCTGCCGATTTCCCCGGAAGATCTGACCCCAGAGGTCTTTACACCTGACCTTAAAGGGAGCCTTCAATCGGCAATGGTCAGTGCGGTCCGTCGGAATGGGAGAATTGCATATGTGTTTACGGGATTGAGCGACCTGTTCGCCGAAGTGGCTGCGGGACATCCGGTGATCATTTTACAAAATCTCGGGTTGTCCTGGTATCCTGTCTGGCATTATGCGGTGGTGGTCGGCTACGATTTGCCTGAAAAATATGTTATTCTTCGTTCAGGAAATATTCGTCGAAAATTCATGTCTTTTCAAGTTTTTGAAAAAACCTGGGCACGAGGAAATTATTGGGGGCTTTTAATTCTGCAATCAAATCAACTGCCTGCTACGGTAAAAGAGGATTTGTTCCTAAACGCTTTATTGGGGCTTGAAAAAGGCCGTCAGTTTCGAGCGGCCATCGATGGATATCATACAGCGCTGTTACAATGGCCGAAAAATCTTACTGCGCTTATCGGTATGGGCAATTGCTATTATGCCCTTGGAGAACTTGAAAATGCCGAAAAGGCTCTCAAAAACGCCATCCGTTTAGATCCAACATCGGGTCCGGCATTTAACAATCTTGCACAGGTTTTTTTTGAGCAGGGGCGAAAAGCCGAAGCCTTGGTAGCTGCAAGAAAGGCGGTTTCTTTAGGGGGCCCCATGCATTCCGTATATCAAAAAACCCTTGAGGAGATCGAGGGGCTCAACGGAAAATAACTTAAATGTGTTAGCCCTTTTAAATTGATGAGAAACTATTGATTTTAAAGTGTTGATTCGATATAAAAAAGCCTCCACCGAAATGGAAGAAGCCTGTTTAATGGGATTCAGTGGAGGCCTTGAGTAAGGAAAACTGGTGACAGCACTCCTTCAACTCGAAAAAATAAATATCAATAAACCCTGTATTGGTCAATGGAAAACGCTCAATTAAAGGATTGATTGTTATTTGCTATTTAAAGATGGTGTTGGTTAACGGTTCAATATCTTTCAACAATAAAGGACAAAATGATATGAAGTTTAAACTAAAATGGATCGGACTATTTTTGTGTTTTGTCTTCATTCAACCGATACTACTTCCTGTTTATTCTAAAGCCCAGGAGCCGGTTGAAATTTTTACCCTCAAACAGGCTATTGAAAGTGCCATAAAAGCGAATCTCGGGCTGAAATCATCCAAAGAAGAAACAGCTGCGGCATTGGCTGTGAAAAAAGCCAGGCAGACACAATTTTTCCCTACACTTAGCACATCCTATGGATACAATCGGTATGACGCCGAAACGATAACAAGCGGCATTACGGCGGTTCCAAAAGAAGAATACCGTTTTGTAACCTCGTTCAGTCAACCGATATTTGCGGGTTTCTCTTTGCTGAGACAATATGATATTGCCAAGCTCGGTCTTGATAAAGCCAAAGTTAATGAACAACTGACCCGACAGAATATTATTCTGGACGTAAAAAATGCATATTTTCAACTGTTACAGACGCAAAAGCTGCATGACATCGCCCAAAAGACCGTTGTACAGATCAGTGCTCAAAAAGAAGTGGCCGAAAATTTTTACCAGGTCGGTATGACGCCGTTGAATGATCTGCTCCAGGCACAGGTTGAACTGGCCAATGCCAAACAGGAGCTTATTGTTGCAAGAAACAATTTTGACAATGCCGAGTCGAATTTTAATACACTGCTTCGCAGACCCATAAATGCACCCGTGGTTCTGAAAGACATTCTTACGTATTCTCCCTTTGAAGAAACCCTTGAGTATTGTCTTGCCGAAGCTGAGAAAAATCGGTTTGAAATAAAAATTGCCGATATGGAAGTCGAAATTGCACAAAAACAATTAGATCTTACCAAAAAAGATTATTACCCATCAATTGATCTTAACGGGAATTATTTTAAATACGGAACACAATGGGATGTAGGTGGGGGCGAAGGTGTATATGATCCTGAGGGGTGGAATATACAAGCTGTGGCAAAATGGAATTTTTGGGAATGGGGTCGAACCTTGTATGGCGTTAAAGAAAAACATTCCCGACTTTCTCAGGCACAGCTTAAAAAAACAGAAATTCTTGATAATATCTACTTGGAAGTAAAGACGGCATATTTGAGGACCCAGGAAGCGGAAAGGGCGATCCAAACGGTGGAAACAGCCATTGAGCAGGCAAAAGAAAATTTCAGAATCAACCAGGAACGTTATAAAGAACAAATCTCTACACAAACCGATGTGCTCATTGCCCAAACACTTCTCTCGAGAACCATGACAAATTATTACAATGCATTGTATGCATTTAAAATCTCTAAGGCGACGCTGTATCGATCTTTCGGCCGGGAAGTTATTGAATGATTGAGACACAGAGTAAAAGCTTTATAATTCGTATGTTTCACGTCCACAAGAATTACGGCGCCGCTAAAGCGCTCATCGATATCACACTTGATGTTCCAAAAAATGAACTCCTTTTTATCAGCGGCCCTAGCGGGGCAGGCAAAACCTCATTGCTGAAGCTTTTGTATTTTGGAGAAGCTGCATCAGAAGGACAGGTGTTGATCGATGGAATGAATCTATCAAGAATTTCACATCATCGAATACCGATTCTTCGACGAAAGTTTGGCGTAATATTTCAGGATTACAAGCTGATTCCCACAAAGACTGTATTTGATAATATTGCCATTGTACTTGAAGCAATGGGAAAAAAAAGGCGATTTGTTGAAAAAAAGGTAAGGAGTGTACTCAGAACTGTTGGTATGGAAAAGAGCATCCATTCCTTGCCTCTGACCCTGTCCGGTGGGGAACAGCAAAGAATCGCCGTTGCCAGGGCCATCGTCGGAGACCCAAAGATTATACTTGCAGATGAACCCACCGGTAATCTGGACGAGGACTCTGCCGATATTATCCTTAACCTGCTCAAAAGGTTTCATGTTCGAGGCGCAACGGTTATTATTGCAACCCACGATAAAGAACTTATTCGAAAAACAGGGGGCCGCGTCATTTATCTGAAGCAAGGTCGAATGCAAACAACATCAATCCATTAGAGAACGTGTTCTGATGATTATTTATTGTAAGCGAGCCATAAAGGATATTTTTGATCACAGATTTTTGAATGCTGTGACCATCGTTACCATTGCGATTGCCATCCTTATTGCCAGTTCTTTTGCTCTTTTTTTTGTAAATGCAAACGCTATTGTGAACTCCTGGAAAAAGGGAATCCGGATAATGGTCTATCTCAAACCCAATTCCTCTGAAATAAAACTTGCTGATATCAAAAGTAAAATTGAGAGCATGAAGGGAGTAAAGAATGTCAGGTTTATTTCAAACAAAGAGGCACTTCAACTGTTAAAAAATCAGATGAAACGGCAGTCCTCTTTGCTGGACGACTTGCATGAAAACCCTCTGCCGGATGCCTTTGAAGTTCGGCTTACAGACGATTTCCAAAACAAAGATAAAGTCGAAACGCTTGCTGCTCACTTGGAATCCCTTTCGCAGGTGGATGAGGTCGAGTATGGGCAAGTTTGGCTGGGACGATTTACGAATATTCTCAATTTGTTCAGATTGACAGGATATGCCATGGGAACCCTTTTTTTTGTGGCTACTGTTTTAATTGTCGCCAACACCATTCGCCTGGTGCTTTATTCAAGACGCGAAGAGGTTGAAATCATGCGACTGGTCGGTGCAACCGACGGTTTCATCAGGGTCCCTTTCTATATGGAAGGCCTTATCCAGGGAGCACTGGGTGGAATTATCGGGCTGGGAGCATTATTTATTCTTTTTATGTTTATTTCATCCAATGTGGATAAAAGTTTAACTTCAAGTCTGTTTACAATCAGATTTCTCTCCTGGAAGGCTTTTGTTGGAATATTAATTTGCAGCATGTTTATAGGGTGGATGGGGTGTTTTCTTTCTCTAAAACAGTTCTTAAAACAATAGCATATGCTGCAGTCGGTGCCATTATCATACTGCAATCCCCCGATGTTTGTGTTGCACAATCCGATGAAATCGGCGTTGTGACCGCCAGCAAACTGAACCTTCGGTCCCAGCCTGATATTGAAAGTCCCTCTTTGGTATTGATTTCAAAAGGAACAAAAATCAGAATCCTCGAGCATCATAATAAATGGCTTAAAATTTTACATGAAGGCCGGGTCGGTTATGTTCGAAATTTAGAGCGATATTTACATATTATATCTGAAGACAGTACAAAAAAAACTGTAGAAACAGAAAGTGTCAATGGCGACATCGAAGGCTTCAGGAAAGAGGCGAGCAGTATCAACCGTGAGATAGAAAAGGGGACTGCCGAACTCTTGAGGTTTACCAAAAGGGAGACTTCAATCGTCAACAGCTTGAACGATATTGATCTGAAACTCGACAAAGCCAGAAAAAATGCTTCGTCTCTCAAAAAAGAGCTTGCTGACTTTGAAAAAGAAATAAAGAAGGCGACAGATGCATCCATAAAACTTCAAAAAAGGATTAAAACCAGTGAAGAATATGCATCAAAGCGCCTGGTGGCTATTTATAAGCTGAACTGGCTGGGGAAAATATATGTTTTGGCTTCGGCTCAATCCATGTATGAATTTTTTCATCGAAAAAAGGTTTTGGAACAGGTGCTGGCACATGATGAAAATATTTGGCAAAATCTTATAGACAATAAAGAGACGCTTGGGCAGCTGCTGATGGCGTTGAATGCCAAAAAAATGGAGAAGCTTGCTGTTGAGACCGATTTAAAAAAAGAGATTGAAATTATGTCTCATGAGAGACAAAATCGTTCACAACTGCTTGATGATATACGTAAAAAAAGGTCTTTAAAACTGGCGGCTATTGAATCTTTAAAACAGGCTGCGGTGGATTTAGATCATACCGTAATATCCTTGAAATCCGGGACAGATCTGACGGAACCTCAAAAAAATATTTCACTAAAACGCTTTTCCTCCTTAAAAGGATTGCTTAATATGCCGGTTAAAGGTAAAATAGTATCCTTTTTCGGACCACACCGAAACAAAAAGTTCAATGTGACCAATTTTCAAAGCGGTGTCGAGATAAAAGCGGACAGAGGTGAACCCATACGTGCCGTTTATAATGGACAAATTCTTTATGCCAGATGGTTCAAGGGATATGGAAATATGGTCATTATTGACCATGGAGATAACTACTACACCATTTATGCTCATGCCCAGGAAATTTTTGCCTCACAAGGAGATACTGTTGAAAAGGGTGAAGTTGTGGCGACAGTTGGAGACTCGGGGTCAATGATAGGTCCAAGTTTGCATTTTGAAGTACGTCATCATGGGAAGCCTGTGGACCCATTGAAATGGATTAAAAAAGGTTAGTCCGGACTTTTCAATGGGCTGAATGAAGGGTATTATGAGACGTTCAGATTAAAAGGAGAAACTTCATGAAATTAAAGAAAAAACAGCATATTAAACTGTGGCTGGCTTTGCTGATCGCTGTCATTTTCTGGACCGTTGGATCCGGTTTTTACCGAAATCTTTTGGCCAATGGCGCAGAAACATATAAGGGGTTAAAATTATTTTCGGATGTGATCGGGCTGGTTGAAAACAACTATGTCGATCCCGTCGATTCAAAAGAATTGATTGAAAAGGCCATCCAGGGAATGGTCCACAGCCTTGATCCCCATTCTTCTTTGCTGTCCCCCGATGACTTTAAAGAGTTGCAGATTGACACCCAGGGCGAGTTTACGGGAATCGGCGTCAGTATCACCATGAAAGATGGTTTTGTTACTGTGATTTCGCCCATTGAAGGAACGCCGGCTTACAGCGCCGGAATAAAAGCCGGTGATAAAATCATTAAGGTTAACGGCAAAGCAACAAGAGATTTGCGGCAGGCTGTTAAAATGATTCGGGGGCCTAAAGGAACCGAGGTCTTAGTTACGATTGCCCGGGAAGACGTCAAAAAACCAATTGATTTCAAAATTATTCGGGATATTATTCCAGTTGAAAGCGTTAAAGCGACGGTTATAAAACCCGGATACGGTTATGTCTGGATCACCAATTTCAGAGAGAATACAACCGATGATATTGCTTCAGAGTTGGGAAAACTCGAATCCGGTAAAATGCCCTTAAAAGGACTTATCCTTGATCTTCGTGACAACCCGGGCGGGCTTCTCAGCCAGGCTATTGAAGTTTCAGATCTTTTTATCGAAAAAGGAACCATTCTTTCCATTAAGGGACGTAAGGAAAAAAACACCCAAATTTATAAAGCGACCCCAAATAAAGTAAAGCGGAATTATCCGATTGTTCTATTAATTAACGGCGGAAGTGCCAGTGCGTCGGAAATCGTAGCCGGTGCCCTCCAAGATGATAAAAGAGCCCTTATACTGGGAACAACCTCCTTCGGGAAAGGTTCGGTACAGTCTGTGGAGAAATTGAGGGACGGCTACGGCCTTAAATTGACCATTGCAAGATATTACACACCCAGTGGACGCTCAATCCAGGCAAAAGGTATAGTACCGGATATCATCGTAAAAAGAAGATTTATTGATAAGGAAGATATGGAGGATATCGGTGAGGGCCTAATAAAGGAAAAAGATCTTCAGAATCATCTTGAAGCGGTACCTGAAAAAGATCAAGACAAGAAAAGAAAAGGAGGCGAAAAAGAAAAAAAGCATAACAAACAGAACATCGAAAAAACTAAATTTATATATGGCCAGCTTAAACCTGAACAACTGCTGACGGATAATCAAGTGACACGTGCCCTAGATATTCTCTTGAGCTATGAAATCTTCAAGGATGTCCAAAAATAAGGTATGGCTAATAAAAAGAGACGGCGGCCGAAGAAACCGTTAAAAAGAACGGCCAAAGGCAGTATTCAAAAAACATATCTGCTAAAAGCGTTTGCCGGGCTTGGTATTTTGATACTCTTGGTCGTTATTGCCGGTGTTTTGACACACCATTTGATATCGAAAAGGTATTCGGTGTCGCCGATGACAACACCCCGGGTCAAAAAAACGCCCAGGTTCGAAATCTATCCAAAAAACGACATACCACACCATAAGCCCATACCGAAAACCAAACCCGCAGTGCCCATAAAGTTACCAAAACTATCCATTATTATTGATGATATTGGATATGACAAAAAAATAGCACAAAAATTCCTTGATCTTGACGCTGTCTTGACATTTTCCATACTTCCTCACAGTACTCATGATAAAAGAATTGCCAGAATGGCTCATTCGAAAGGATTCGATGTGATGTTGCATCTGCCAATGGAGCCCAATGAATATCCATCGGTAAACCCCGGTCCCGGGGTTCTTCTCACTTCCATGTCACCCGATCAACTCATCAACCAGCTCAACGAGGACCTGGACACGGTTCCTTTTGTCACGGGTGTCAATAATCATATGGGGTCAAAAATGACGGCCATTGCCCCTCAACTTTATCAGATTTTTTCGATTTTGAAGAAAAGAAAGCTCTATTTTATAGACAGTCGTACCACTGTCGACACACTTTGCAGACCGTCGGCACAATTATTACAACTTCCCTTTGGACAAAAAGATGTGTTTATTGATCACATACCGAAGCCTGATTTTATCCGCGAACAAATACATCGGCTCATAAAAATTGCCGGCAACCACGGTGAAGCCATCGGCATCGGGCACCCGCATACGGAAACCTATGAAGTTCTTCGTGAAATGCTTCCCGAGTTAAAAGAAAAAACGATTCTGGTTCGTGCATCTGACATCGTGCATATTGAAGATTAGTTTTCGCCTAAACTGAGCGTTTCAAATAATGACAGGAATATAAATAAGTAACAATTTAGGTTTAAGAAAGACAGCGCTTGCGGGTAAGAAGACTTTATCGCGACAATAATACGCAGGATTTTTTTCGATCTTGAAAACCTGGTCCTTCCCCGCCAAGGCGGGATCTTCGATGGGCCACGATTCTTTATGTCTAATACCATGAAAACACAGACACAGTTAAGTAATAAAATACTGGCCTATTTTTGTGTGTGTTATGTGGCATTGGTACTCATTGTCGATCACATTGGAAAGTTTTCATTATCCCCAAATCACTTTCGATGGTTTTTTTATTTTGCCATACCTGTGCTTCTTTTTCTGCTGACTGTTTTTTTAGCGAAAAATCGAAGTGAGATTTTACACTGGCTGGATGTGAGAACCATTAGCCGTAAAGAATGGTATGTGGCGTCAGCTTTTATGTTAAGTCTGGTTTTGGTGATTGCTGTTATTCCGATAGTACCTTCTTTAGCCGATTACTATAAACCCGGCCGGATCAACTTCAGCCACAAGTTTTTTTGGCTGTTGGCCTGGTTTCCGGGCTGGGAGTTGATGCATCGCTGCTTGTTGGCTTATCATATACCCCGTTCACTGCCAAAGTATTCCTGGCTGCTCATACCGTTATTTGAAGGTTTGTATCATTTCAATAAGCCTTGGCCTGAAATGTTGGGCATGTTTGCCTGGAGCGGGATATTAACTTTTTATACGATTAAACGCAAAAATGCCTGCTTGGCTATTTTGGCACACCTGCTGCTGGAATGTTTGTTAATCGCTTATTTGGGTTTGGCTGGTTGAACCCATAGTAAAGGAGAACGCTCCACGACGGCGTATATCTCTTTCCAACCGAATGAAACTTGTGCTTTAGCACCCGTAAGCCCGAACCGTTCCGGAGTTATTTAGAATTATTTATCGCTAAATTATCCTATTGATTATTTTTGCCATCATTTCATTCGGTTCGGGCTAACGCGTGCTAAAGCACTTCAGACAGTCATTCGGTTTTCAAGAGAAACACACCGTCGCTTCGCTGTGCAGAAATCGAATGCGCTTACTCTGGTCATCAAAGGAAGGATACTTGACAGCGCAACGCGCGAATTGTATTCTTTTATCATAATAAGGCGTGCAAATCTTAATCGACATTTTTTACTGATATGCTGACTTTGATATCAAAACAGAAAAAGTTACAAGTGCCTAAAATGAACTAAAGTGAGCTAAAGTTAAGGAATTTTTAGCCAATTATATTCTAATGACAGCGCGTTAGCGCTACCTCAACTTTAGAAACTTTAGATCACTTTAAACTTTAGGCATTTATGACAAACCTTCGGTAGCATTTCCATTGGCAAGGATAATGTCGAGTATCTAATTTACGTACTAGTAAGCCAATCAAAGACAATAACGGAATACCCATGAAGAAAATTTCCAATCTTTTTTTAATGATTGTTATTTCTATTTCTCCAGTATGTTTCATTGACGTTGGTGTAGCACATGCCAAGGACATTCGTAAACCGGTATATGCCGGCAGTTTTTATCCTGATACGCTTGAAAAATTAAGGGCTATCATCAAACAGCTCGTCAACCAGGTGAAACCGACTCAAGTGAATCGATCGCCACATTCGTCCCTCAAGGCGCTCATCATTCCCCATGCCGGGTATATCTATTCCGGATGGACGGCTTCACATATTTCACTGGTCTTAAAGAAAAATCAATTCAGAAGGGTCATCGTGATGGGGCCGGATCATCGCATCGGCTTTGAAGGTGGCGCCATCAGTGATGTGTCGGCGTACGAAACCCCTCTTGGACGGATCCCAATGAACGAAGACGCGGTCCGGCTGCGCCAAAAAAAAGATCTGTTTCGGGCCATTCCAGATTCCGACCGGTTCGAGCACTCTGTGGAAGTGGTTCTTCCTTATCTCCAGTATTTTCTAAAAAAATTTGAAATTATCCCTGTTGTTCTGGGTCGGGGCCGGGATTTGGCTGAAAAAGTGACGGATGCTATTGATCCTTTGCTGGATCAAACCACCCTTCTGGTGGCCAGCTCCGACCTGTCCCATTATTTACCTTATCAAGAGGCTGTTGCCAGAGATCGAGAAACCATAGAGATGATATTAAATCTTAATGCCGACCAACTGAAAAAACGTGAGAATGCAGCATGCGGCAGAATACCGATTCTGGTTGTCATGAACATGGCCTGTCGGCACAACTGGCATCCGGTTCTTCTCCATTATTCGAATAGCGGGGATACTGCCGGTGATCGATCGAAGGTTGTCGGCTATGCAGCCATCGCATTTTATGGAGGTTTGTCTATGAAAAACCATAAAGATTCCCCTCAATCATTGAATGAGAAGCAGGGTCAAACGCTGGTAAAACTGGCCCGGCAGACCATTGCGGAAAGGCTTGGGAAACGTTCGGTCAAAGTTGATGCGGATTCTATGACGGACTCGGTCTTTAAAGAAAAAAGGGGCACCTTTGTAACACTGACCATTAACAAACAGTTGCGGGGTTGTATCGGCAACCTGGATACCACGGATTCAATTGTGGACGGGATCGAACGAAATGCCGTTAATGCCGCCTTCCGTGACCCCCGTTTTCCGCCTTTGAAGGCCAAAGAGCTTGATCGCGTGGATATCGAAGTGAGCATCCTTACCGAACCGAAACCTCTGGAATACATAGACAGTAAAGATTTGCTTTCCAAGTTGCGTGTCAATGTGGATGGGGTTATTCTTCGAAAAGGATCGGCCAGCGCCACTTTTTTACCACAGGTATGGGAGCAGCTTCCTCAGCCTGAAAAATTTCTTTCCCATCTTTGCACCAAGGCCGGTCTTTCTGCGGATACATGGAAAAAGGGGCATCTTGAAATTTTGACCTATCAGGTTCAATACTTTGAAGAGGAGAAATGAACGTGCAATAACACGGGTGGTCATCGCTACGGGCATTTCATCCGTAGTGACCCAACTGCTGATCATTCGTGAATTTTTAGCCCAATTTCAAGGGAATGAGTTTATCATCGCCCTGATTCTTTTCAACTGGCTGATTCTGGGGGGCATCGGAACGATTCTGGCACGCCGGGTTACACGGGATTTATGGGGTGCTACCGCAAACCGTCTGGGATGGCTCTCTTTGATTCTGGCCATGTTGCCTGCCGTGCAAATACTGGCCATTCGGTTTCTTCGCGATGTCTTCTTTATTCACGGGAGTTCTGTTGGGTTTTATCCAACGCTGACCTATTCTTTTTTGATCGTTTCTCCATATTGTTTATTAATCGGTTTTGTTCTTCCCTATAGTCTTTTCGTTATTCGGGCGGAGAACCCGGATTATCCCGGCGCGCTTATCTATATTATTGATAATTTAGGAGATGTATCCGGAGGCGCCCTGTTTTCCTTTGTTCTTGTTTTTCTGGTGACCCCTTTTAAAGCTGTATTTTTAGCAAATTTACCGTTAATTCTGGCAACCAGCCTGCTGTTTTATACCTTCTCCCGGCCCCGTATTACTGTTTATCTGGGAGCAGGATTGACTCTTGTCATTTTGATCGCCTGTATTTTTGTGGAACCATTATCGTTGGTTCCACATGAAGGCAAACTGGTGTATTACAAGGAATCCCGATACGGTCGGATTGAAGTTCAACAAGATCATGAGCAATTTACCCTGTTTGTGGGTGGTGCCCCGTTATTCGGCAGCCAGAACTTGACCATGGCCGAAGAAACCATACATTATCCTTTGGCTCAACTGCCTCGGGTACATAATGTTCTTTTGATTTCAGCCGAAGCCGGTATGATGACCGAGCTCGAAAAATATCGTCCGGCTTCCGTTGATTATGTGGAACTGGATCCAAAGGTGGCTGAAGTTGGATTCAGATTCGGACTGATAAAAAGAATACCCGGCATGAAGGTTATTTATCAAGACGGGCGAGCCTACCTGGCCAATTCGAACAAAATCTATGATGCGATCATCGTCAACTTGAGTGAGCCGGATACCTTCCAAATCAACAGATTCTTTACCGACAGGTTTTTTGACCTTGCAAGACGTCATCTGGCCCCACATGGCGTGTTGAGCTTTACTATGAAGGGTTTTGAGAATTATTTGGCCGAACCACAGCGCCAGAAGCTTTCTTCACTTTATAATACGGTGAAGGAATATTTTAAGCACGTACTGTTGCTGCCGGGGCAAAAAATATTTTTTCTGTGCAGCTCCCGGCCGCTCAATACCGATATCCCGACGCTTCTGGCTCGAAAAAATATCCCTACGCGTTATATCAAAGGTTACTATTACGGCAATCTGACCCATGAGCGAATCAAACGCCTAAATGACCTCATGGATCCAAAAGCACCTAAAAACAGCGATGATCATCCGCAGCTCATGCGCCTGATGTTTCAGCAGTGGTTTGCCAAGTTTTCCACTTCTCCCACCGGCTTTATTGCTGTTTTGGCTGTGGTGTGCATGGTTTACCTCATTCGTATCAGTGTCGAAGAATTTGTTCTTTTTTCCACAGGTTTCACGGTCATGGGGAGTGAGCTGCTGGTAATATTTGCCTTTCAAATCTTTTTCGGTTATATTTATCTTCAAATCGGGTTAATCGTCACCGTTTTTTTGGCCGGTCTCTTGCCCGGCGCATGGTTCGGCAACAGGTTCCGCAACAGGAGCAAACAGACCCTTGCGCTTGCCGATGGACTGCTGATTCTTCTAATGGGTTTGCTGATCGTGGCGTTGAAACAGGGCAGCTATCATTTGCCGGTAGGTTTTTTCCTCTTTTACGGTTTTGTGATTTCACTGATCTGCGGATTTCAGTTTCCAGTGGCCCTCTACTTACGAGGCGGAGAGGCTCCTGCGGTGACGCAAACCTTTTCAGCTGATTTAATTGGCGCTGCCTTCGGCACATTGATGACCAATGTCGTATTGATTCCATATTTTGGAATCATTTGGGCGGCAGCCGGTCTGATCGGCCTTAAGCTGTTAAGTTTAACGGTAATTTTTGTGAAGCATGAAAAAAGTTAGCCGACGCCAGTTTATATGTTGTGGTGCGGGTCTCCTCTGCAGTGCCGTGTCAGCAAATGCTTTCTGGCCATTTTCAAATAAAACAGTTATGGCAGCGGGTCCGGCAGATATCCGTGGCCACGTGTTCAAAGGGGATGCTCCCGAGACGCTGTGGAAATGGTCCCACGAAGGATTTCTTTATACAAAACTGGACGATAAAATAGTGATGTGCGGTATTTGTCCAAACAGGTGCCTTCTATCACCGGGTGACCGCAGCGTTTGCCGATCCAAGATCAATATGGACGGGATCCTTTACAGTTTGACCTATGGCAACCCATGTAGTGCAAATGTGGATCCCATTGAAAAAAAACCGCTCTTTCATTTCAGACCTCGCTCGAAAGCCTTTTCCATTGCCACCACGGGTTGCAACTTTCGCTGTTTGAATTGCCAGAACTGGGAAATTTCTCAGGCCAAACCTCACGAAGTGCGCCATTACGAGCTTTTTCCGGCAGATGTCGTTAAAACAGCAAAGCGCAACGGATGTCTGTCCATTGCATATACCTATTCCGAGGCCATTACATTTTTTGAATACATGATCGACACCGCTCGTCTGGCCAGAGAAAGCGGGATATTCAATTTGTGGATTTCGAACGGTTATATCAATCAAAAACCGCTGCTGGAACTATGTAAGGTTTTGGATGCGGGCAATGTCAACCTCAAATCTTACAGCGACGCCATCTACAGGAAACTGAACGGCGGACGTCTTCAGCCGGTGCTGGATACGTTTAAAACCCTGAATGAACAAGGGGTTCATTTTGAAATGACAAATCTGGTGGTTCCCGGATATGTGGATGATGACGAGATGGTCAAAGAGATGTGCCAATGGATTTTAACAAACCTGGGGCCGGATTATCCGCTGCACTTTTTACGGTTTTTTCCCAAATATAAACTCGACCGCCTGCCTGCCACCCCGCTTTCAACCCTGATTCGCTTTCGTAAACTGGCCATGGCCGAGGGGATCCATTATGTCTATGTGGGCAATGCCGCTTATCCGGAGGGAAATAACACCTATTGCCACAACTGCAAAAAGCTCTTGATTGAACGAACCGGTTATTTTGTGCCCACCTATAACCTGAACGGTAATAAATGTAAATATTGCAAGACAGTAATTCCCGGACGCTGGGTGTGATAGGGTACGTGTTCACGGGGAAGCACACCCTGTGAACACGAGCGTGATAGGTTACCAGAGAATTAAAAACTTTTTGTCATCTCTCAATTCACCTCTTAACTTCTCCATGTGCCTCAGTGCCGCAACCTCTCTTTCCAAATCCGCCGGTTTTATTTTAAGTCTATCGGCTATGGCCGCCGGTTTAGCACCGCCGGTTTCTTTTAATATGAGCAATATTTGTTGCTGGATCTCGGTGAGTTCCAGGGCGCTGCCTTTGGATTTTGCAAAGGATTGGGCACTGTGAACCGCCCACGGATCACACGTTTTGGCCGGTGACAGCGCATCCATATAACAGTCTTCGCACAAATTCTGGCCAAAGTGTTCTTGTACCTCTTTTGGTTCTATTGTTTGGGAACACCGGTCACATTTCATTTTATAACCTCCACGATTTTTTCTGGGTGTTGAATTCGAAAATTTATAAAAACAATCTTAAACCTAAGTTGAGCGATTTTCAAGTTTGCCGCAGATAAACCCCGCGTGGCGGGATCTCCGCTTCGCTACGACAAGTCTTGAGTGTAGCGAAATCCCGCCATGCGGGGGAAGATGTTGTTTTGCTATAGTCGTCTATGCGGAACGGCATCTGACGCAGTAGATGCGGTGATCCTCCTGAGGCGGATAAAAATTGGAAATCCCGTCTTGTTGGGTCGTAGCTGAAAGCGAAGCCCAAAGGGTTTCAATTTATTGAAATTCAAAATGTCAGAATACCTTAAAAATATGATTAAATTCACCATTTCAAAAATTTGAAACGCTCAGCTTAGGTTAAGGAAAAGACGATCGTGTGTCAATTCAGAATCCCATTTGCATTTGAAGCATCCGGTACTTTACAACAATAAAATGTTGTGTAATAATCCCCAACCATTCGGTTTACAATGACTGTACACACTTTATTGGAGCGGTTTTCTGATGAATGGTTTTTACGGCAGATATTTAAAAATCGATCTAACCGATGAGAAATATGATTTTGTGCCTTTAAAAGACGAAATCCTTTTGACATATCTTGGCGGGAAGGGTTTGGCCTCTTACCTCCTTTATTCGATAAATCCCCCAGGCGTGGATCCGCTGGCGCCGGAAAATTGCCTGATTTTTGCCACCGGACCCATTACCAACAGCAGGATTTGGGGATCGAGCCGGTATGGTGTATTTACAAAGTCACCACAAACCGGTTTTTATTCGGAATCATATGCCGGAGGGAAAGTTCCGGAAGCCATCGATTCTTCAGGGTTTGACGCCATAGTTGTTACGGGCAAAAGCAAACGCCCCACGGTGGTTCTCGTACAGCCTGACGGTGCCGAATTCTTTGATGTTTCAGACATTTGGGGGATGGATACCTATGAAACCGAAGATACCGTGAATCGAAAATACGGTGGTGCCGGTTTGGGATCGGAAAAATCGGGTGCTGTCGTCATCGGTCCGGCCGGAGAAAACCGTGTTCGATTTGCGGTGATCGAAAACGATTACTGGCGATCGGCAGGAAGAACCGGCGTTGGAACTGTCATGGGATCGAAGCATCTCAAGGCCATTGTATTTAAGGGCGATAAAAGACGTCTTCTTTTCGATGCTAAGGGGGTGAAGCGCTTTTCAAAGGAAATCTCTGAAGAATCAAAGAATAATCCGGTGGTTCAGGCATATAGAATAATGGGAACTCCAATGATGGTGAAAAACACCAATCAAGCCGGAGCGTTTCCAACGAGATACTGGTCTGAAGGTTTTTTCGATCAATGGGAAAAGATCAGTGCCGAGGCCCTGCACAAACAATGTCGTGTACAGCCCCGGGCCTGTGCAAAGTGCTTTATTGCATGCGGCAGAATGACCACGGTGTTAAACGGCCGCCATACCGGTCTGAGGATCGAAGGACCGGAATACGAGACCATATTTGCCTTTGGCGGGCTCTGCATGATCGACAGTATCGAAGAGATCGCGTATTTAAACGACGTTTGCGACCGGCTCGGTATGGATACCATATCTGCCGGGAACCTGTGCGGGTTAACCATTGAAGCTGCCAGAAAGAAAAAAATCGATGTTAAGATCGATTACGGCGATGTGGATGCCATTGCAGGGTTGCTTAAAAAAATAGCAAACCGGCAGGGTATCGGGGACATCCTGGCCCGGGGGATTAGATATGCGGCAAAAACCTGGAACATGGAAGATACGGCGGTGCATGTGAAAGGTCTTGAACCGCCGGGTTACGATCCCAGGGTTCTTAAAGGCAGTGGGTTGGCATTTGCCGTTTCAGACCGTGGTGCCTGTCATTTGAGAGCAACGTTTCACAATCCCGAATTAAAAGGGATGATCGATCCTGAAACCACAAAGGGCAAAGCCGAGCTTTTGATCGATTTTGAAGATCGATTGACGCTGATGGATGCTTTTATTTTATGTCGATTTTATAGAGACATCTATCCGTGGGACCGATTGACCCGGATAATTGAGATGACCACCGGGTTAAAAGCAGATAAAGCAGCGCTGCAAAAGATTGCTTCCGAGATATCCACCCTGACGCGCTGTTTTAACATTCAAGAAGGGCTCAAATCTGAAGATGATAAGCTCCCAAAACGCTTTTACAAAGAAATTCTTCAAACAGGACACGTTGTTAATGAAGCAGATTTGACGGCAATGCTGAAAGAGTATTACACCCTTCGTGGCTGGAACAAAAACGGAGTCCCCAAAGTAAAACCGGCTATTTCATAATACATTAATCAAACCCACCTCTTCTTTAACCATTCTACAATGCGTCTGTCTATGTAAAATAACTCCTAATACCATGTGATTTGATTAACAATTATATAGTTTTTTATATGAATCAGTGCGGCTATTTTTCCACAAAAATTGATGCAACTATTTAATATATAATCAATTATCGTCTAAAGAAGTGTGTTTGCATGATTTTTGCATTGTATATTAACTAATATAATGAAATCAAAAACAAGGAGACAAATTCATGGCATCAAATTTCCAAATATCTTCTTTTAAAACCAAGGAAAACCTCCACCTGAAATTGTATGGTGATTTTGATGTAAATTCTGCACAAGAATTGACCAACACTTTGCTAATGTACGGTGTCGGATATTGGGATATATTTATAGACACTAATGACCTAGAGACCATTCATCCATTTGGTAGAGATACGCTTCAAATGAATCTCCGTAATTTCAAAAAGCAATTAAACAATCTTTTTTTTATTGGGGCAAATAAACATAAAATTGCACCTAATTAGTGTCCATCCATGAATTCAAAATGAACACAATGGGTGTCCGATTCAGAAATGAGCAATTTTTGTTCTGATCAAGGCCGCACAAGGGTTTGCGGTGAGGCGTACGTCTGTAAGCCGCGGCCGGAAACCCGCGGAGAACGCTGAGCAGGACAAAAAGGGCCATTTATGGATGGACACTAATTAGGAGCAGTGGTATCGATCAATGTCGACTGGTTAGTCATCCTTATGTAATAACGCAGTTAAATCCCACCCGACTCTTATAAAAGCGAGTTCTTTTAAATAAATACAAAGACCTGGGGATCCGGTGTGAGGAAGCGACCTCTGATGTAGAATTCGCCTACAAATTGGATCTCTAACCCGTAAAAAAGACAAGATGCTATGAAAAAATTGGGAAAAGTATTTTTGGGAGTGTTGTGTATGATGTTGTTATTTGCGTTTTCCCATGCCTCCGACATACACTGGGTTACATCCAATAAAGTAACCATTGGTTGGGATGCACCGACAACTTATGTGAATGGCGTCCCAATAAAACCAGGATTCGAATTACGGTATTTCGTTTACCTTGATGAAGATGTGGATAAAAATCATATAAATAAGGTGCTCAAGAACAAAGAGCCAATTGCTTCAACAAACTATCAAATAGTATTTAATAAACAGGGTCGATATTTTGTTGGCGTTAAAGCCGCACTTTACAAAGTTGAGGGTGGAAAAATAAGTGGTGTTCCAGAATCAGAAAGTAAGATTTCATGGTCGTATAGCAAAATTTTCACCAACAACCATCCGTTTGGTGTGAAAGTTGAAAAATAGTACACCCAAGAGACTTATGCTCGCAAATCGAAAACAGCAATTCAACAACAATTATCGAAATCAAGGTTTCGATAACCACAGGCCGTTTATCCAATTCTGTATTCAGTAATATCCAACTGCCCTTGACAACAATTCTGTAATGCTTATGAATTGATATAAAAACGGATATTTAAAGTGGGTTAGTATTTGATTAGAACCAATCTCAAAGAATCTTGAACCCTTGACCTCAAATCTTTGACGCCTTCAGTTTTCATTCATATATTGAGTTTATAATAAAAAGAAGGGTGCGAGATATGTGTATTATTTTTTCGATCTTATCATTACCGCGGGGAACAAAAAACCATGGCTATCCTTGAAGCAAAGGCGCTGAATAAAACCTACACGGTGGATCATCAAAATATAATGGTGTTGAATGACATTTCGCTTGTGGTGGAACCGGGTGAATTTCTGGTGATCACCGGGACCAGCGGCAGTGGAAAAACCACGTTGCTGACGCTTCTCTCCGGACTGGACAAACCCACTTCAGGCCGAGTCTTTATCAACCAGCAGGACATTACCGACGCATCGGAAGATGACCTGGCACCGCTTCGCAACCGGATGATTGGATTTGTTTTTCAATCGTTTCATCTCATCCCCTCCATGTCGGCCAAGGAAAACATCATGTTCCCGGCGGAATTGCAGGGTCTTTTGAATGCAGAAAAAAAGGCCCGGCAATTGTTGGAACGGGTGGGGCTTGCAGACCGCGCGGACAATTTGCCGAGCCAGCTGTCGGGCGGCGAAAAACAGCGGGTATCTTTGTGCCGGGCCATGATCAACGCCCCGAAACTGCTTTTTGCCGATGAACCCACCGGCAACCTCGATTCAAAAAACGGCCGGATCGTTTTTGAGCAGCTTGTTGAAATGAAAAATGAACAGGGCGCCACGCTGATTCTGGTGACCCATAATCCGAAAATTGCAACAGCCGCAGATCGCGTGCTGAGGCTAATGGACGGTAAATTATCACCTACCTGAATCTTTCATGAAAATTAATGAGTATTTTGATGATACGACTTCACTTTTCATGATTTAGGAAAGTCCGGATATGATAAATGGGCACTTTGTCATACGCGAAATCGCACGTTCATCCAAGCAGGCCATTGTTTTTTGTTTATGTGTTGCACTGTCACTGACCAGCCTGACGGTGTTTTCCGGTTTTTCAGAAAGTGTGTCCCAGATCCTTTTGTCCGACGCAAAAAAACTGCATGCCGCCGATATCATCATTCACTCCCACGACAAACTCTCGGATGAACTCGAGAGCGCCATATCCGAACAGATCCGGCAGGGAAAAATCGAACGGACTCGCTTCTGGGAATTTTACAGCATGGTACGAAGAATGGATGATCAGGCGTCAGTGCTGTCCCTTTTAAAAGTCGTTGAAAAAGGGTATCCGTTTTACGGTGAAATCGTATTGAAATCCGGCCGTCTGTTCCACGAGGTCCTGATCCCGGGACAGACCGTGGTGGAACAATCCCTGCTGGATCGGTTGGGCGTTAAGATCGGCGATACGATAAAGGTCGGGTACACAACGCTGATGATTCGCGATGTCGTTGTATCGGAGCCGGACCGGCCGGCAAATGTCTTTTCTTTTGGTCCTCGCGTCTTTGTTTCCAGCAAGGATTTAGATGCCTTGAGCCTTATCAAGACCGGCAGCCGCATCACCTATGAATCCCTGCTAAAGGTGGCTGATGACCGGCAAATCGACGCCATCGCCGGTCATCTTAAGCAGCTTGCAAGCCCCGACCGGGAGCGGGTCGACACCTATCTGACCGCACGAACCCGGGTCAAACGGTTTCTGGATAATTTTATCTTTTTTTTAAGACTGGTGGGCATTTTTATTTTGATTGTCGCCGGCATGGGGATCCAGAACACCCTGACGGCGTTTTTCAATGAAAAACAACGAACCATCGCCATTATGAAAACAATGGGCGCAACCCACCGCCAGGTCATCCGTTACTTTATGCCGGTGGTCGTTGTGCTGGCTCTGCTGGGAACGGTTATGGGCATATCCATTGGAATCATCCTTCAACTGGGCCTGGCGCGGCTGCTCAGCACTTTTTTCTCTCCGGACATGTCGTTTGTCGTTGCCTGGATCGGGATCTTGGAGAGTATAGCGCTCGGTTTTATGGTGGTGGCCCTGTTTACGTTTGTGCCCTTTTTTAGGTTAAAAGAGATGCGGCCGGTGGTGATTTTTCGCAAAGAAACGGCTGTGCCGCATAAACACTGGCCAATGTTGGTGTCGGCGATCGGGTTTGTGCTCTTTTTCTTTGGTTTGGTCATCAGGCACATGCAGGACCTTCAATTCGGATTTTATTTTATGGCGACGCTGGGCACCCTGATTCTCGTTACTTCGATGGTCACACGACTGTTGCTGTGGATCTTAAAACAATTGCGCATTCGTCGAATGGTCGTCCGCCAGGCGATCAAGGGCCTGTTCCGGAAGGGCGGCGCCACCTGGTCGGTTATCGTCACCCTGACCGCGTCTTTAAGTGTGATTTTTTCCATATACCTGCTCGAACAGAATCTCGATATAACCTACGTTAAATCATTTCCGCCAGACGCCCCCAATCTTTTCGTGATTGACATCCAGCCTTCCCAGAAGGAGGCATTTGCAAATTTTATCGCACAGCCCTTGACCTTTTATCCCATTGTGCGGGCACGGGTCACAGCGATCAACGGCAAAACCATCGACCGTCGGGCAGAGCGGCTAAAGCATCGCGACAATCTCGGCAGGACCTTTAATCTGACGTACCGGAACCGCTTGTTGACGGATGAAAAGATCATCAAGGGTAGCCGTCTTTTCCGCGACGACTGGACCGATCCCCAGGTATCGGTACTGGACACCGTGGTCGACATGCACAAAATGGGCATCGGTGACACCATCCGGTTCAACATCCAGGGGGTTCCGCTAACGGCCAGAATTTCGAGTATCCGGACCCGGACTTCGGATACGTTTGGCCCTTATTTCTATTTTGTGTTTGAAGAGAAAACTTTAAAATCAGCGCCCCAGACGATATTTACCGCCCTGAGGGTGGAAAAGCAAAGAATCGGCCTGATGCAAAGCCGTATCGTGAAAATGTTTCCCAATGTCAGTGTCATCGATCTGTCGGCAAGCATACAGGTCTTTGCGCGCATGATGAAAAAACTGTCAACCATCATCAAAGGGTTTTGTATTCTGAGCATGGCGGCCGGGATTCTTATCCTGATCAGCGGTGTATTCGCGACCCGGGCCGAAAGAATCACCGAATCGGTCTACTATAAAATACTGGGGGCGGGAAAGGCATTTGTCAGAAAAGTATTTTCCCTTGAAATTTTTATTGTGGGCCTGCTCAGTGGAATACTGGCAATAGGGATTTCTCAAACCGGTGTTTTTTTGATCTGCCGGTTTTTCCTTGACATCGCCTACCATCCGTTTTTATTGTCCTGCGGTGTTATCGTCGGGGCCACCCTTTTGCTGATCATCGGGATCGGCATGGTCTCCACAATATCAATATTAGAGAAAAAACCGGTTATCTATCTCAGGGAGCAGCCGGATGAGTAAGCCGAGACAAAACCACCCGGATCAATGGACGTATAACCCGATTAAGACGGTCATATGTACGACAACTCTCATTATGGTTTTCTTTTTGTATCTCGCCGGGTGCAGCGGTGAGTCCGCGTCAAATGACGACGCGCCAAAAACGGCGGCGGCAAAACAAACCACCCGAAAAACCATTGTTGCCGTGGGTGACAGCTTAACTGCCGGTCTCGGCGTGGATGAAAGCGCTGCCTATCCCGCTCAGCTGCAAAGAAAACTGGCCGACGACGGGTATTATTTCGACGTCGTCAATGCAGGCGTCAGCGGCGAGACCAGCAGTGGGGCATTGTCACGCATCGAATGGGTCATTTCGGCCCTTAAACCGGATATCATTATTCTTGAAACCGGTGCCAATGACGGCTTGCGAGGGATCGATCCGAATATCCTGAGAAAGAACCTGGACCGGATCGTCTCTATCATCAAAGAGGACAACATCGAAGTGCTCCTTTGCGGCATGAAAATGTTACCGAATATGGGCCCCGAATATTCAAAGGCTTTCATGCGTGTTTATCCGGAAATCGCCCAAAAACACGCGATCCCTCTGATCCCTTTTTTTCTGGAAGGGGTTGCCGGTGACCCGCGATTCAATCAGCCGGATCGCTTGCACCCCACCGCAAAAGGGTACCGTCGTATTGTCGATCATATCTATCCGTATGTACTCAATGTGATCAAGTGATTTTGAAAAGATTCAAAAAGGCAATATAACTATTTAAAATCATAACTGATGTGACGAATCGGGATGGACACTCTAAAGATTGCTGCGGCAGACTTTAGAGTGCCACGTGCTTTTTATTTCATTTCATCCTGCTTCATCGGTTTTTGCATCATGCTTTCGGATTTCATTTCATCCTGTTTCATCGGTTTTTGCATCACGCCTTGGGATTTCATTTCATCCTGTTTCATCGGTTTTTGCATCATGCCTTGGGATTTCATTTCATCCTGCTTCATCGGTTTTTGCATCATGCTTTCGGATTTCATTTCATCCTGTTTCATTGGTTTTTCCGTCATTCCGGCATCTGCCCGGCCGAATGTAAAGACCAGCAGGGCAAGTCCCATCAAGACAACTCTCAGGTATCTCACTGATTTCATAATCCATACTCCTTTCCATGTTGAGCGGTGGGGCTGTCATTAAAAGAAATCCAATAATGGGATAGCGCACCACCGGCGTTTCGGTGTATGTCCCATTCTTACTTTAAAGGGACGATGAATTCTGGGATAACAATAATAATTGAATTTAAAAGGGGTATAAAGAAACGGTAAAGCTTTGGTAAAGATTGAAATTAGGAAAACGTCGTCGGAGCCATCTGTTTCTTTGATATGTATGATTTATGGTAAAGCAATACGCACCGCTTCTGCCTTTCAATTTTGGTGGATGGTGTGATCTGCAATTAAAATGTAAATATCAGAGGTCGAAAATATTTGTGAAATCGTTTTAAATAGGGAAAATCCTTTTTCGAGGGTTTGCCTTTTTTGATTTTTTAAGGTACTTTTCTGACAATTCATAAAGTTCTGGAACTCATACTGCTTGCCCAATCGAAGGATAAATTCATGCCAAATCTTATACGTCAACGAGCTATAGAAGGCCTGAAAGTGAATGATTCGTTTAAATACTCGCGAACATTCACTCAAAAGGAAACGGAGTACTTTGGTGACATCACCAGAGACTACAACCCAGTCCACTATGATTCCCGTTGGGTTGAAGCAAAAGGGTTCAAAGGACTTATTTGTCATGGCCTAATCGTCGGATCAATGATTTGCGAATTTGGTGGCCAGGTGGGTTGGCTCGCTACGGGAATGAACTTTAAATTTATCAAGCCTGTCTATTTCGGCGACACCATCACTTGCACTATCACAATCACTAAAATAGAGGATTCTGGTCGGTCAGAAGCCGAAGCAATTTTCACCAACGAAACCAATGATCACGTATGTTACGCTTATTTAACAGGTCGACTTCCACTTGACCATGAAAGAAAGATTCTAAAATTAATGGTTGAAGAAGGGGATCCGACCAACAAGTTGGCCTGACACAGAAAAAAAGGAAACCAGACATGAAAGATATCGCCCAGCAACTTCGCTCTATTATAGCAACGGTCGAACCTCAATTATCTCGAATGAACCATGATGACATGGGGTTTAAACCCGATTCACTCGAGTGGTCGAAAAAGGAGATTCTCGGGCATCTAATCGACTCGGCCGCAAACAATCACCAACGATTTGTAAGAGCTGTGAACAAAGTTGCGGCTCAGTTCCCAACATACGATCAAAATGAATGGGTCAGAATTCAGCGACATAATGAAAGGCCTTGGCAGTCCTTAATTACACTCTGGTCTGCATACAATAACCATTTGAGTCACGTAATCGAATGCATTCCAGAGGATGCCGAACCCTCCCCATGCAACATAGGAAAAGAAGATCCGGTCCCTTTGGATTTAGTGATAAAAGACTACCGTCGTCACTTGCGGCATCATCTCAAAGATATACTGGGCGAACAAAAATAACCATCCGCTGGAGATAGACTGAGTAAGACTGGTGCCATCCTCGGCCACTTGGTTCAATCGTTATCCACACTTTCAATTACTGCTATATATGCCAATACGCTTAATTTTTGGGATATCATATGAGTGACTCTTAATAGGTTTTCAAAGTAAAGGCTCTAATTTATTTCTACGAACCACAATATATAGTAAAAGTTCATTTTGCTGATTTGTTTTTATGGCACTGATTGATGCCTGCCTTTTAGATCGAACTTCCCTAAAGCGACATTTAGGGTTCCAGATTTTAAGCCTATACAATCACAGGTATTGATTCCTTTCCAAATTAAGTTTAGAAATAAGAGTCAAATTAGGAAATCACTTTTTTTATAAATGTTGATGAATTCGTAAAAAGTCAAAATTGAGACGGCAAAGCAAAAAGTTTAAGTTCAAGGCATCGCGAATTTCGTGGAATGAGGCGTACTTATGTACGTCGCAGTGAACACGAAATGAAGCGTAACGCAGGAATTGGACTTTTTACTTTGCCGTCAATGTTGCAAAATTACATTTAATGCTAATATTAATCACATTGAAAATTTGACACCAGATAGAATTTTTATACAATAAAAAATATTGGAGGATAATAGATGGACTTTGAAACCAAAGAGCAAGTTTTGGAAAAAGTACTTAGCCAAGACAAGCCCAAATGCCCTCACTGTGGGGCAGAAATGATAATTTGGGAAGTTCCCCCGTTTAGCTTCAGCGACGGTCTTGGCTGGGGAACGCCTTATCTGTTTATATGTTTCAACGATGAATGCTCCTTGTATGTTCAGGGATGGGAAAATATGGAGGAAAACTATTCTCAATGTGCATCTTACCGGTGCATGAACTATCCGGGTACAAAACAGTTTGAATGCATCCCTGTTTTCAGTCCCGTGGGAGGTACCGGGCAAATCATTGACGAAGAGATTTTGGCGGAGCAGGAAATACAAAAAGAAAAAACCAAGAAAGGATTTTCCATTCTTGCGGGTGCCTACGTGGACAAAGACCACGTTACGGTGGTCAGACTGCTTCTCGATGCAACCCAGCCGCAGCGGGTCCGGTTAAAAGCAGCGGAGATGATCGGTGATATTGGAATACTTGAGGCCATAGAACCGATTAAAAGTGCCAGATTCGGCAATGAAATTATCCAGAAAAAGGTCGATGAATCGGTGAAAAAGATTCATGAACGATATTTCACCCGCGAATGTCCTTTTTGCGCGGAAATCATTAAAAAAAGAGCAAAAATCTGTAAGCACTGCGGGCAAGATGTTGCAGGGAAATAACGTGTTCTTTTAAGATTTTGCGGGGCCTTCAAGAAAACGTTTGGTTTCTATTCTTTTTGCATCGATCCAGAGTCCTTCAAGATCATAGAAGGTCCGAATGGGTTCATAAAAAACGTGAATGATGACATGACCATAATCGAGCAAAACCCAGTGCCCTTCTTTTTTCCCCTCAACACTCAGCGGTTGTATGGCGTGTTTTTTCAGGCTCACCTGAATATGATCCGCAATGGCTGAAACCTGACGGTTGGAACGACCGCTGCAAATGATAAAGATGTCGGAAACAGAAGTGAGTCCTCGGACATCAAGCACCACCGGGTCTATTGCTTTTTTCCCCATAACGGCGTTGATGTAAAGATCAAGATTAAAGTCCAAGGAAATACCGGGCGTATTTGTCATAAATAAAGTCCTTTGGCTTTTATAAAATCTTCGACGATGTCTGGCACCAGTTGTTTGATCGAACGTCCCTTTTTGATATATTTTCGAATGGTTGTTGATGAAATATCCACAGGCGTGACATTAAACACACAGACCGGTTGCTTTTTATCATGGTTGAAAGACGATTGAGTAAAGGAGAAGGTATATCCTTTTGAGATCTTGGATTGAAGATAATTTTTTAAAGATTCCCATTCAAATTTGGCACTGTGTTTTTTTTTAATGGTTCGGGACATGACAATAAAGGGGGTCAGCAAAAAAAGGTCATTATAGGATTTCCAGGTGTCTATTTCTAAAAAAGCATCCAGTCCCACGATGAGATAGAGTTTGGTATTTTCCGATAAAATCGATTTAAAATGGCGAACCGTATCAATGGTGTAGGAAGGACCCGAACGTTTCAGCTCAACATCTGAGATCACAAAATTCGGATCATCTGAAAATGCAAGTCGAATCATTTCAAGACGGTCTTGGGCATCCACCACGCCGTTCAGTTCTTTGTGCGGCGGCAGGGCAGAAGGAATAATCAGAATTTCATCCAGGCCAAAACCCGTTTTAACCTCCCGAACAACCTGGACATGTCCCAAATGAATTGGATTGAACGTACCCCCAAAAAGTCCTATACGTCTCAAAAATTCCCCGCTTTTATATTTTTTACATTGAAAAATCTGGTCCTCTGGGTCAGATCAGAGCTAAACGGCTCTGCCTTGGAATTTTGTATCTGAAAATAGGAAAGAGAAAAGAGGATAGAGGAAACCACAGATGAACACTAATAAACATCAATATTTTTCTATTTTCTAATTTCTATTTTCTAATTCCAAAGAACTTTCAACAAAGCAAATTCTTTCTAATGATGACCAAAGCATAGTCCAATTGATCAAGATACTTAATTGTCGGGGCTATGTTCTTATTTGCCCGTCCCCGAACACGACAAATTTGGTGGTGGTCAGCTCCTCCAATCCCATGGGGCCAAAAGCATGGAGCTTTGAGGTGCTGATGCCGATTTCCGCACCCAGGCCAAGCTCGGCACCGTCATTAAACCGTGTGGACGCATTGACCAGCACCACTGAAGAATCGGTTTCACGGACAAAGCGTTTGGCCCGCATATAATCGCGCGTTACAATGGATTCCGTATGTTTTGAACCATATTTCGAAATGTGAGCGACGGCCTGATCCATGTCTTCGACCACCCTGACAGACAGGACAAGATCGAGATATTCTTCCGGCCAGTCTGCTTGTTCGGCTTTTAATACATCTGGCAGGATTTGACATGTTTCAGGACAACCCCTGATTTCAACCCCTGCGCTTGTCAGACGTTTTGCCATTAGCGGTAAAAATTCTTTTGCGATGGATCGATGTACAAGCATGGTTTCCATGGCATTGCACACTCCCGGGCGCTGAACCTTGGCATTAAAGCAGATGTCGCCGGCCATATTAAGGTCCGCGCCCTGGTCCACATACACATGGCAAACCCCTTTGTAATGTTTCAGTACCGGAATGGTTGAATGTTCTACGACAAAACGGATCAACCCTTCTCCGCCACGGGGGATAATCACATCGATAAATTCTTCCTGGTTTAGAAGGATGTTGACCGCTTTTCGGTCTCTGACAGGGACGATCTGCACGGCTGTCTCAGGAAGGCCGCAATCACCGAGAACCTGTCCGATGATGTCGGCCAGGGCCTGATTCGAGTAAAGCGCTTCAGACCCGCCTCGAAGGATAACGGCATTGCCGGCTTTCAGGCAAAGGCCGGCGGCATCGATGGTTACATTGGGCCGTGATTCGTAAATAATGCCGATGACACCCAGCGGTATACGCATTCGTGTGACTTCCAGACCGTTGGGCCTCAGCCATGCCCTGCTTGTAGCGCCCACCGGGTCATTGAGTACCGCGACCTCCCGCAAGCCTTTGGCCATGGCGCTAATGGTTGCATCCGACACAGTGAGCCGGTCGATCATGGCATTGGAAAGCCCCATTTCTATTGCACGGTCAAGATCCTTTTGGTTGGCCGCTTTGATACGTGATGAATTTTTCTCAATTTCATCGGCCATGCCGAGCAGAACGGCATTTTTTTGATTCGAATCGCATTTGGCCATCTGTGTGGCAGCCGCCCGGGCTGCTTTGGCCATGTTTACAATTGTTGTTTCCATCGACATTGCATTTTCCTTAGTACATGTATTCGTAAATACGGTTACGTATTTATAACTTGGTTTTTTTCATTCTATGTATGCAAAAGTTTAAAGTGCCTAAAGTGAACTAAAGTGCTTATTTATCCCGTATTAAACGGGGAAGTTAAGGTATTCTATCAATTTTAATTATAATCGATCGCGCTGAAAGCGCGTTCCTCAACCCTGGCCCAGACCGATTACAAATACTCTTAATTCAAAAGATCAGGTTTGTAATGATGTATCGGTCAGATCAATAATATAAACGAGTCGCACCAGGGCGGGCTTTAGCTCACTTTAGGCACTTCAAACTTTTAGACTTCAGCTTATACGGGCTAGTGTCCAGATAAAAATACCTCATCGTATTTATGAATTAGAGCACTTAGTACGTTATCACAAATCTCATTCCGAAGTAATCGCAAGGTTATCCCGATGAATTACATCGTCATACGGTTTATGCCCCAGACGGTTTTTAATCTGGCTCGATTGAAGTCCCATGATTTTTCGGATATCTGTTGAACTGTAATTGACGAGTCCGTTACCCAGTATTTCATCATCTGTTTTTCTAAATTCAACCGGAGCGCCGACACTGAATTCACCTTCAACGTCCACAATGCCACTGGGTAAAAGGCTTTTGCCCCTGTTAAGGATTGCCTCGGCAGCACCGTCATCAATCCTTATAACACCTTTGGGCTTTAAGGTAAACGCGATCCAGCATTTACGGCTTTTCAGTTTTTTCTTGTTTGGTGTAAAAAACGTTCCGACATTTTTGCCGGAGAAAAGCTTTTTCAAAACATCCGGTCTGCCGCCATTTGCGATGACCATTGGAATTCCCGCAGCAGTGACCTTTTTTGCAGCATTTATTTTGCTGAGCATACCGCCTGTCCCTAAAGCACCCGGAATATCGCCGGCAATCTTTTTTATATCTTCACTGATGGTGGATACCAGCGGAATAAAGTCAGCATAAGGGCTGGTTCGGGGATCCTTGGTGTAAAGGCCGTCGATATCGGTAAGGTTGACCAGAATATCCGCATCCATCAACAGCGTAATCATGGCGGCGAGATTATCATTGTCCCCAAATTGGATTTCTTCTATCATCACCGTGTCGTTTTCATTGATGATCGGGACAACCTGCCATGACAACAGCATACAGAGCGTGTTTCGAGCATTCAAGTATCTTTTGCGGTTGTTAAGGTCATCACCGGTCAGTAAAATCTGGGCGACTTTTTTATGATACCGGTCAAAAGCCTTCTCATACTCCATGATCAGTCCGGCCTGACCCACGGCGGCAATGGCCTGGCGCTTGGGAATTTCATCCGGCCGTTTGTCAAGGCCGACTTTTCTGATTCCGGAAGCCATGGCTCCGGAAGAAACCAGAATAATTTCGATTCCGCCGTCGATCAAGCGGCAGATTTGCCGACTGACGGATCGTATGGCTTTTAAATTCAGTCCGTGATCTTCCGTCAGGACATTGCTGCCGACTTTTACCACCACTCGTCTGGCGCTGTAAAAAATTGATGCTTTTTTCTCATTCATCATTGCTTTCCAACAGGTGAACAATTTGAGACGTTAATTGTTCAAGCCCTTGTCCGGTTAACGCGGAAATAAATGATACTTTTTGGTCAGTTACCGCAGATTGAAAAATTTCAGCCGCTTTCCGAGCTCCGGGCAGATCAAGTTTGTTGAGTACAACAATTTGAGGCTTTTGCACAAGCTTTTCATCATACATAACAAGCTCTTGGTTGATGGTATGGTATTGGCGGAGGGGATCATCAGGATCAATGGATGAGACATCGATCAGGTGAACCAAAATGCGGGTACGCTCGATGTGCCTGAGAAATTTAATACCGAGCCCGGTTCCCTGGTGCGCCCCCTTAATCAAGCCGGGGATATCTGCGACGACAAAAGGCTCTGCCCAATCGGTTTGAACCACACCAAGACTGGGAGTCAGTGTGGTAAAGGGATAATTGGCAATCTTAGGACGGGCTGAGGAAATCGCCGCAATCAGTGTGGATTTTCCGGCATTGGGAAGACCGATAATACCGACATCGGCCAACAGTTTAAGCTCAAGCTTTAATATTCTGGTTTTACCGGGTTCACCGGGTTGGGCAAACCGGGGGGTCCGGTGAGTGGAAGTTTTAAATTTGGAGTTACCCTGGCCGCCTCTGCCGCCTTTTAAAATGACAAATGTTTCACCGGTATCGACGAGATCTTTGATAAGATGTCCGGTATCCGCATCAATCACAAGCGTTCCGGGAGGAAGATCTAAGGTGAGGTTTTGGCCGTTTTTTCCGGTCCTTTGCTTACCCTGGCCATGTGCGCCGTTTTCGGCTTTGAAATGTCTTTGATATCTAAACTGATAAAGGGTGCGTTTTCTTGACGTTGTACTTAATATAATGTCCCCACCCTTGCCACCGTCGCCGCCGTCCGGTCCTCCGCGTGGAATAAATTTTTCACGCCTGAAGCTCACACAGCCCTTGCCACCGTTACCGGATTGCACGGTGATCATCGCTTCATCAATGAATTTCACTCTGCATGAACACTTACTTTTTTACGAGAACGACCCAGTCTCTCATAGGCAACGATACCGTCAATTTTGGCAAACAGCGTGTAATCTTTGCCCATACCCACATTGGTGCCGGGATGAATTTTTGTTCCCAACTGGCGAACAAGAATATTCCCTGCTTTCACGGTTTGACCGCCATATCGTTTTACTCCTCGACGTTGGCCTTGACTGTCACGCCCATTTCTGGAGCTGCCGCCCGCTTTTTTATGTGCCATTATCTAAACTCCTTAACAAAAGTCTCATTCTTTTACGCTTCGATTTGATCTATTTTGATTGCCGTAAATTGTTGTCGATGTCCTTGTTTTCTCCGATATCTTTTACGTTTTTTGTATTTGAAAACGATAATTTTTTTGCCTTTGCCCTGTTCGATGATATGTCCCTTTACCGTTACATTATCGAGTATGGGTTGACCGATGCTGGTATTCTCACCATCTGAAAACATAAGAACCTGGTCAAAAGAAACCGGATTGCCAATGTTTCCATCAATTTTTTCGACCCTTATGATATCGCCTTCATGAATTTTATATTGTTTTCCGCCTGTTTTGACGATAGCGTACATTTCTTTAATTCCTCCTGAAGCGCCTGAATTCGGCTACGATTTAATAAATTTATTATTTTTAGCCAATCATAAAAATTTGTCAAGATAAATTTTTATTGTGTTTCAATTCGGGAATGATAAGAGGTCAACAACTATTTTATTGACACGCGCATTAAATTGACATATGAACAGATGATCATATGTTAAGAGGTAAAACATGGACCGATGCCAGGAAAAAGTATTGCATCAAGCACAGGTAGCGCATGCCATAAAGAATATTCCCGACTCAGATACACTTCTAAGTCTTACCGATATTTTTAAGGCACTGAGCGAACCGAGCCGGCTGAAAATCGTTACGGCACTGGCGACATGTGAGCTATGTGTCTGCGATCTGGCTGCTGTTTCCGGATCTTCTGAATCCGCTGTTTCGCACCAGCTTAGGATACTTAGAAACTTAAAAATTGTACGTTATCGAAGAGAAGGCAAAATCGTGTTTTATCGTCTGGACGACGATCATGTAAAGTCGCTCATCAGCCAGAGCATACAACATGTTCAAGAATAGATTTAAGCTTGCTATTCTCGCAATTGGAATACTGGAGTTGTGTAATAATGGGTAAAAAGGAATTTTATTTATGACGGAAGTGATATTTTCAATCTTAAGTGCGTCATGGCAGGTTTTTTATGAATCTGCCGTTTACATGCTGTTCGGTTTTTTCATCGCCGGCATTCTTTATGTTTTTATCAAGCCCGAAACCGTCGGTCGCTACCTTGGAAAGGGAAGGGTGCGTCCGGTGTTGCTGGCAGCCCTTGCGGGGATTCCGATTCCATTGTGTTCCTGCGGTGTTTTGCCGGCTGCCGCGAGTCTGAAACGCCAGGGGGCAAACAATGGCGCAACCATGTCATTTTTGATATCAACGCCTGAATCGGGTATTGATTCCATACCGCTGACCTTTGCATTGCTGGACCCTATAATAGCGCTGATTCGTCCGGTAGCGGCATTTATTACCGCCATTGTAACCGGTCTATTCGAAAACGTTTTGTTGCCGCCGAAAAGTTCATCAGATAATATCCCCGAGGTTGTCTGCCAAGGGACAGGCGGTTGTTGTGGCAGCACTCCTGAAACTCAAATGGAACTGGAAGAGAGACCGTTTATTGCTAAAATAGTTTCCGGATTGAAATTTGCATTTGTGGATCTTCTTGGGGATATCGGCAAATGGTTTCTCCTGGGTATCATTCTGGCCGGTATCATCACCTACATGATTCCTGATTCGCTTTTTGAATCCTACCTGAGCAACAACTTTACGGCCATGCTTGTCATGCTCGTGGCAGGTATTCCCATGTATGTCTGCGCCACCGCTTCCACGCCCATCGCCGCTGCCCTTGTACTGAAAGGATTGAATCCCGGTGCGGCACTTGTCTTTTTATTGGCCGGTCCGGCCACCAACGTTGCCTCTATCAGCATGATTTCCGGCCTTTTTGGAAAAAAGTCCCTCTTGATATATCTGAGCTCAATCGCTATATGTTCTATTTTTTTAGGACTTTTTACGGATATGCTCTATTACGGCATGGGTATTTCCGCAACAGCAACTGTCGGACAGGCTGCGGATATCATTCCACATTATATTCAGATCAGCAGCGCTGTGATTCTGGCTGCTCTGATAATCTTCGCACTCAGCCAGGGGTTGCCCCATGCCGTACGTTCTTTTTCTTTATCAGGAAAAACTCGCGGATAAGGGTCCTTATAGAAAGCACCCGTCTGGGAGATTCTTAAAGGAGATTGTTGTTGGAAACATTTATTGAGCAAACGGTTTTATGCTGGGATCAAAAGGTCAACGAATCTTCCAAACACCGGCTCATCGGTGAAGAGCCTTTGTCGATCCGTGTTGAAGGAAAGGCATATTCTGTTGTGATGCGGACACCGGGTGATGAATTGGCCCATGCCGCCGGTTTTTGTCTATCCGAAGGGATTGTGGATACGCCGAATGATTTTGGCACGATATCTTTTTGTGACGATATCGACACCAATGTCGTTACCGTTACCATCAGCAAATCAAGACGGAATAAAATCGTCGATCTTCTGGACCGGCGCGGGTTTATCAGCCAGACGAGTTGCGGCATTTGCGGAAAAGAGATTGTCAAGGATCTTCACCAGATGATCCAACCCGTTGAAAACAATACACATATAAATGCTGGTTTGGCACTTGAATGCCTTGAAAAACTTCCTCAACACCAGCCCCTGAGAAACAAGACCCGTTCATCCCATGCTGCCGCTCTATATTCGTTTGATTTCAAGCTGTTATCAGTGGCGGAAGATGTGGGTCGACACAATGCCTTGGACAAAGCCATTGGAAAGCTCTTTTTGGATCGCAGGCTCGATGAAGCTGTTTTATTGACGCTCTCTTCGCGAATCAGTTACGAGCTGGTTCAAAAGGCTGCACGTGCAAGAATCCCAGTAATACTGGCATTTTCACGTCCCACATCACTGGCTGTGGAACTGGCATCGGAATTAAACATGACCTTGGCCTGCCTGGCCGATCATACCGGGTTATATATTTTTTGCGGGGAGCACCGGTTGACTCGATGATAAATGCAGGTAAAAGACCAAAAAAATGGAGCAGAATGGGCATGAAACAGGAGCTTATCGAAATCATTTGCAAAAAATCGTTCAAATACACAAAAGAACCGAGTTTTAAACTTGTTTCAGGCAGAATGAGCCAATTTTATGTGAACTGCAAACCCGCTACATTGAGCCCAAGAGGCATGTTTCTGGTGGGTCATCTGGTATTTGAGAATATAAAGGATTTACAGCCGGACGGAATCGGCGGACTGACGTTCGGTGCAGATCCCATGGCCATGGCCACTGCGTTTGTTTCAGAATTAAAAGGAAGCCCCATCAATGCATTTTCCATCCGCAAAACCCAAAAAGACCATGGCATTATCCGGTGGGTCGAAGGAGATATGAAGCCTGGTCAGCGAGTGGTCATCATTGACGATGTGGCAACCACCGGCGGGTCCACCATCAAGGCCATCGAGCGAGCCGGTTCGGAGGGGCTGGATGTGGTTAAAGCGGTCATCCTGGTTGACCGCCAGGAGGGTGGAGTGGAGAATATCCGCAAACATGTCAAAGACGTTTCTGCAATTATTACCAGAGATGAGCTCATGGAACAGTTTGAAAAATCAAGTTGATGAGTAAAAGTATTGTAATATGTTAGCTTTTTGAAAACATAACCGCTTCAGGTATAATTATATTTTTGCTGAAAAAACTCGTGAATAAGGGCTCGTAATGAAAAAACCGGCCAAGGTTATCCATAAAAGTTTGTGCTTTAACAAGGAGTTTCATCCATAAAGTCAAATTGCTTATGGTTCTTTCAAAACGATCCCTAATTCACTCAGACAGCTTCCAGTCAAAAATTTAATCATACCTGAAGCTTCTTTGAAACGGAATGTTATTCTGAGAAAGGCCATAAATTTGAAGAAATGGTAGTAAATGAAAAGACGACCTGTTCTGGGTGGAATATTTACGGCACGATATAGGTCGCGCAGGCGTTTTCAGATTCCCAGGAGGTGACCCGCGTCACTTTTATATCGGGGCTGTCGATCATGGATTGAAGGTTTTTGGCAATATAGTGGGCGATATTCTCCGAAGACGGCGGGTAATTATCGTTGAAGTCATCGAGCTCATTTAAAAATTTGTGATCCAGCTTTGCCATAATGACCGAGATATGCTGCTTTAATTCTCCAAAGTCAATCAATACCCCGGCATTATTGAGGTTTTCTCCGGCCACACAGATTTCGATTTTCCAATTATGTCCGTGAAGGTTTTCACATTTTTCGGCAACCATTTTGAGCTGATGGGCGGCTGCAAAATGGGTCACCACTTTTAATTCATACATTATGCCACAATCTCCATTAGTTGGAGGCTTTGTCAAACCCGCTCTTAAGGATATTTTTTAGCTTGTTCGGGAATTTGTTTGATTCAATTTGAGCAAAATCTTTGAGCAGTGCTTTCTGTTTCTTATTCAGATTAGTGGGTGTTTTTATAAGGACCTGAATGATTTCGTCTCCCCGTTTGCCGCTTCTAAGAGAAGGAATTCCTTCACCGCGAAAACGGAAAAGGTCACCAGGTTGGGTGCCTTTTGGAATTTCAAGCTGTTTTTTGCCGTTTAAGGTGGGTACCGCTATGGTATCCCCTAAGGCAGCCTGCACAAAGGAGATCTCCACCTGACCGATGACGTTTGTATTGTCACGTTCAAAGAACTCGTGAGGTTCAACATGAATAAATACATAGAGATCACCATGCGGGCCACCATATGTACCGGCCTCGCCTTCCCCGGTCAACCGGAGTCTGGATCCGTTATCAACACCGGCAGGAATTTTTACAGTCACCTTTTTACTGACCCTGACCTGGCCGGCGCCTTTGCAGCTCGTACAAGGATGAGGAATGTTTTGGCCGCTGCCATTGCATTGATAACATGTTGTTCTTACTGTAAAGAATCCCTGATTTCTGGAAACCTGACCAGTACCGTTGCATTCCCAGCAGGTATCGGGATGGGTTCCCGATTCACATTTCGTCCCTTCGCAGGAAGAGCAAATTTCCATTTTTTCTAGATCTATTTTCGTTTCCGTTCCAAAAGCGGCTTCCAGAAAACTGAGCGTCATATCGTAGCGAAGATCAGCACCCCTTTGGGTTCTGCTTCTTGAACGCCGTCCACTGCTGAATCCAAAGAATTCTTCAAAAATTCCGCCAAAACTCGAAAAAATATCGTCAAAACCACTGAATCCTGAAAAACCAGACCCTTCAAGTCCTTGGTGACCAAACTGGTCATAGATATTTCGCTTTTGGGGATCCCGAAGGACCTCATAAGCCTCTGAAGCTTCTTTAAATTTCTCTTCAGCTTCTTTATCACCGGGATTTCGATCAGGATGGAATTTCAAGGCCAGTTTTCGATAATTGGATTTTAGGTCACTTTCATTGGCATTACGGTCTACGCCTAAAATTTCGTAGTAATCTTTTTTGGTTGTCATTTATTTGCCTGGTAATTGACCGATGTTTCTTGAACAGAATCAATAAATAAGTATAGGAATGCAAGTAATCTAATACAGAAACACCGGTTGTCAATGAGAATTTAAGATTAAAATCAGACAAGACTTTAGCAGGAATAAAGGATTTAAAACGATAATGAGGTAAAGAATCCTGGCTCAAAGGACCAGTCTTTGGTTTGTCTCTGAAAGGGGCTTAAGGCGTACAAGTTAAAAGTGTCTGTCTCTGGTTAGCCGGTTAACCGGTTAGCCAGTTGGCCGGTATTAAATTACGGGCAAACCGGCACGACGGGCAGACGGGCACAACCTTTATTAACTATAGTTCACTTCAAACTCTTGCAGCGATTCTTTAGGCAGAGCCAAAGAACTCTGACCTGGCCCAAAGGACTAAGTTTTTCAGGGCAAAATAAAGGGATGGGCGGATAGGTATAGATGACTTAAAAGCTATCCCAAAAATGATCGCCGGAGAATCGTATCTTTTTGCCATCGTTTATCGTCCCGGTAGGGAAATCCAATATTGTAGTGAAGTCCCCGACTTTCTTTCCGATGTCTTGCGCACTTGATAATCAGTTCCGCTACCATCGCGATATTTCGAAGCTCAATAAGATCTGCGGAAACCTTGAAGTCCCAATAATATTCCCGGATCTCTTGCTGGATGATTTCAATGCGACGTTTTGCCCGTTCCAATCGCTTGTCCGATCGAACGATACCGACATAGTTCCACATAAATCGCCGGATCTCATCCCAGTTCTGAGAGACCATAATGACTTCATCACTGTCTGAGGTTCCAACTTCATCCCATGCCGGAGGATCCGGGGTGAGGCTAAAATCCAGCGTATCGATATCCTTGACGGCATGCCGGGCGGCCACATGGGAATAAACCAGCGCTTCGATCAAAGAGTTGCTTGCAAGTCTGTTGGCCCCGTGCAATCCGGTACAGGCGGTTTCACCGATAGCGTAGAGTCGATGCAAATCCGTTTTACCGTGCATATCGGTTGCAATGCCTCCGCACATGTAATGAGCCGCCGGAACAACCGGGAATGGTTCCTTTGTCATATCAAAACCAAAAGAGAGGCACTTTTCATATAAATTGGGAAAACGTTCCTTGATGAAATCGGAATTTTTATGAGAAATGTCAAGAAACACGGAATCTGTTCCACTTTTTTTGAGTTCTGCATCTATGGCCCGGGCAACCACATCGCGGCATGCGAGATCCTTTTGAGCGTCATATTTTGCCATAAAAGGGTTGCCGGAAGCATCAAGCAGTATTGCGCCTTCTCCCCTTAAGGCCTCTGAAATCAAAAAGTTTTTGGCTTCGGGGTGATACAGACATGTTGGATGGAACTGGACAAATTCGAGGTTGGCCACTGTGGCCCCGGCACGGTAAGCCATGGCAATTCCGTCACCCGTTGCAACATCCGGATTGCTGGTATAAAGATAAACCTTTCCGGCGCCGCCGGTGGCAAGCAACGTGACCTTGGCACAGAAAGTTTTGACCTGGTTGGTTTGCTGGTCCAGAACATATGCGCCACAGCAGTAGTCTTCATGGGTCGTGGTGATCAGGCCTCTTTTCATGCGGGTTGAAATGGTAATAAGATCAATGGCGATGTGGTTTTCAAACAGATGGATTCGACGGTGTTTTTTTACGTGCTCGACCAGGACGCTTTCAACTTCCTTTCCGGTCATGTCATGGGCATGGACAATCCGCTTTTGAGAATGACCGCCCTCACGTCCTAAGTCCAAATCAGGCTCACCATCAGGCGATTCGGGAGATGGTAGTTGATCTGTTCTGAGATTGAAATGTACCCCCAGTTCGATCAATTCACGGATCCTGTCGGGACCGTTTTTAACCACCATTTCCACAACGTCACGATTGCAGAGGCCGTCTCCGGAAGCCAGCGTATCCTGAATGTGAAGATCAAACGAATCCAGTTTGCCAAAGACCGAGGCAATTCCGCCCTGGGCCTGGGAGGTGTTGCTGTCCATGATTCCTTTTTTGGTGACCAAAGCCACGTCGCCGAATTCTGCCACTTTGAGGGCAAAGGTAAGGCCGGCAATGCCGCTCCCGATAATTAGAAAGTCTGTTTTATTTAGTGTCATAACGTCACTTTAAATTTGAATTCCACGCTGCTTATCGAAACATAGTAAAGATTCCGTCTCAACTGGGCAGCGCGGGATGAATTCAAATGAAAGATAGGAATTTTAGCCCGCCAAGCAAACGGCGGGTAAACCTTTCGTTTATGAGATCACGCAGGTTTATCCGCCTCTGGAGGGTTCACCTGCGAAGGTTTCATAAAATCGTAGCATGATTTTATTCAGTTATTCAAAACGTCTGTTCATGCCAATGTGAATCAGGAATGACTTTTAAAATTAAAAAAAATATGATACCATCATCCAAATTTATAAGCAACCAAGATTAAGATTTTTACAAAAGGCTATTTTTTTTTAAAATTTAAAAGAACAGCAAAGCTTAGAGGAATAGATAGAGTTTTATGATTGCTTACGATTTGCAATGCGTCAACGGCCATTCTTTCGAAGGTTGGTTTGAAGACAGAAAGGCTTATGACGCGCAGAAAAAAAAGGCGCTTATCGCTTGTCCGGTTTGTAACAGCACTTCAATTGCCAGGATACCATCAACTTTTGCTATAAAATCATCCAACCCCTTAAAAGAATTTTCTGATCATCAGGAAGATCTTGAAAACATTGGTAAAAAAATTGCCGATTTCGTCGAGAAAAA